>Ga0307373_10000142_pt1 | contig 126108 bp, 119 predicted proteins | sample OX2MG_FD_202534 | JGI IMG/M metagenome (GOLD analysis project Ga0307373, IMG submission 202534) | Soil microbial communities from Risofladan, Vaasa, Finland - OX-2 | ecosystem: Environmental > Terrestrial > Soil > Coastal area > Acid sulfate soil | place: Finland: Risofladan, Vaasa... | reverse complement strand
CTGCGGATCGCGCGCATCAGCCACGGCCCGATCCGCGGGTCCGGGTCCAGGAGCGAGATCACTCCACTGCGGAGCAGAAACCCGTCGAGAGGCTCGGAGCGAAAGTTCTTGGTGACGACGATCTCGATCTGGTCGCGGCCCAGGGTCTGGTCGAGGATCGACTGGACCGCGCCCCGCACGAAGGTCTCTCGGGAATAGGCGCCCACGACGACGGAAATCAAAGGTTCCTTCGATCCACCCTCGCGGAGGGAGCCGGACGGGAGCTCGGGAGCGATCGCACTCGGATCTGGCATCGCACTTCCGCGATGCGGGCAGTCGACCCCGGCGCTTGATGATTCCGCCAGGACGAGGTGGCTCCGGGACCGAGGGCGCGCCCCCTCTATCGCGAGCGGGGGTCACCTCCCTCGGCGCGCCGTTAAATCCGAGGGGTCGCATCGATGCCTCGGGCGTGTCCCGTGGGATCGATCCCAGTGCAGAGTGGTGGTACGGCGGACGCGCGGGACCGTACCGTGTGCCATCCGCTGATCTAGTCTGCAGGAATCGCCCGAAGCGAGGAGAGGTTCGAACGTTGACGGAGGCGTTCATCTCGGTGATCATTCCCGCCTTCGATCGCCGCGAGTTCCTCGAGGGGGCGGTCGCCTCCGTGCTCGCCCAGAGTCTCCCGCGGTCGGACTACGAGATGGTCGTGATCAAGAACTTCGCGCACCCCGCCGTCGACGCTCGGCGCGACGAACCCGGCACGAAGATCCTGTGGGACGATAGCCCGGCCATCGGCGCCATGCTTGCCCGCGCCATCGACGCGTGCGAGGGAGAGATCGTATGCTTCCTGGACGACGACGATCAGTTCGAGCCGGACAAGCTCTGCCGCATCGCGCGGCTCTTCCGGGAGGATCCGAGGCGGACGTTCGTCCACGACGCCATCGCGCCGATGGATCGCCGCGGCCACTCGCTGCCCGACTGGGGTCGCTTCCGCACGCAGCCGACGGTCTCCTATTCCGTGACGAATGCTTCCGAGCGAAGGGCCCGAACGCCCGACTTCTTCCGCAACGGCGTCAGCGTGAACCTCAGTGCGATGAGCGTGCGTACCTCGCTCCTCCGCGCGGTGGCGGACCGGTTCCGTCAGGTGGACGCGAGCCCAGACATCTTCGTGTTCTTCGCCGCGCTCGCGAGCGAAGGGACCCTCTGGATCGAGGCTCACCGCCTGACGCGCTATCGCTTCCACTCCAGCGCCAGCCACGCCGAGATCGACGAAGGAGGCTGGGCCTCGGAGGCCCAGAGGCTCGCCCGCGAGGAACGGACGGTGGAGCTCGTGGAGGAGATGACCCAGGGGAAACCGGCCGAAACCGCCGGCCGCGGCTATGTGGCCGAGGCCCGATTCCAATTCTATCTGACGGTCCCGGGAGCGCCCCCGCCGAGCTGGGGCCAGTTTGCCGAGCTCCTCCGCGCCGCCCGGGTTCGAAGGCAGGCTTACCTCGCCTCTCGGGCGCTGTGGGCGCTAGCCAAGCGGATGGCACCCCAGTGGACCACTCGAGCGTACCACCGCCACTCGCACGCTCGCCACGCTCCCGTACGCGCTCCGTAGAGATCGATGGCCCCTGCACGGGTCCGAGGCCGGGCCGGCAAAGGACCCAGCGGTGGTGTCGGTCTCGAACTCACTTGACCCCGTAGAGGGGCGGATCACGGGACTCCACCCGGCCCCACGCCGAAGAGGCCCGTCGCAGGTATCCGATCTCCGCCGGGGTCAAGAGCAGCTGAGGCGGCGGCCCGTCCCAGGCGAGGCTCTTGTAATCCCCTCGAAGGAGCGATTCCAGGATCGCGTCGCGCAGGATGAGGTAGTTGTTCCGCGCGGCCTTGCGGGGTCGGATGGGACGGAACCGCGCGCCAATCGCCGCGAACGTGAACCATCCCCAGAGGGCGGCGCGTCGGGCCGGCGGTTTCGCGGCGTTCAGGGCCATCAGATCCCGAACACGGTAGTTGGCACCGATGACCTGGTCGCGCTGGGTCGCGTACATCCGCAGGAGGCGCCGGACCGAAGAGCCCTGCACGTAGCGCATCTGACGCGCGTAGGCACCCATGCGGGCGGATTGGGATTCTCTCAGGGCGACGGGCCACGCGATCAGCCCGAAGCGCTCGATCAGCGGTCCGTAGAGATCGACGTCCTCGGCTCCGATGAGATCTCGCCAGCCGCCGACCTCCTCGATGCTCCGGCGCGAGAGGGCGCAGATCTCCGAGAAGAGCATCCGGTCGGTGCGAAGCTGGAGGTAGGCCCGGAGCAGTCCACCGTAGGCGGCCGCGTAGGTGATGCTCGTATCGAAGGGAATGACCACCGCGCCCGAGCTCGCTTCGAACGCGAGCCGCCGGCCAGCTCCTCTCCGGCGTTCTGCGTGGCGAACCAGCCGGAAATCGGCGCGCTGGCGCTGCCGATGCTCGAGGAGCTCCCGGGCGCCATCGGTGCTCGGGCCGTCCGCGACGACCACCTCGTACGGCACGCCGACCGCTCGGCCGAGGACATCGATGGAATCGAGCGATGCGACCAGTCGATCGGCCGTGTTGAGATTAGTCGCGCAGAAGGAGACGCGCTCTGCGAGAGCCATGGCCACCTCCGCGTCCGAACCTTCTTCTTGAGGTTGGCGGAGCCCGGAGAAGGGCGAACGGGAACCCTCAAGCCCTCCCTCCGCTCGGGGGCTCGAGATCCATGCCGGAGGAGAAGATGCCTGACGCCCCGGAGACGGAGCCCGCTCGGGCCGGCACGCGGGTCCATTCGGCCGAGATCTTCTGCGTGACCTGCGATCGACTCACGTCCCACCGCATCCTGCACGTCGACCGCGCGGGCCACCGGCCCAACGCCCCGATGCGGGGAGTCGCTCGGTGCCGTGCCTGCGGGCTCGTCCACCCGTTCTCGTCGGCCCCACCGGCCTCCGTCCAGGTCGCCGAGATCATCTCGGAAGGGCCCGCCTCCACGCGACGGATGATCCAGTTGCCCGAAGCCCGACGGCTCCAGGTCGGAAGCGGGGTACCGGAATCCGATGTTCCGGTGATCATCCACAAGATCGAGAATCGCCTGGGCCGTCCCGTTCCCGAGGCCCGGTCCGAGGAGATCGGGACCTTGTGGGTGACGCGCGATCTCGGTGCGGTCGTGCCCGTCTCGATCGTCGAAGGTCGCCGCACGCGCCCCGCCCGGCTCGTCGTGCCTCGGGAGACGATCCTCGTCGTGGGCGAGCGGATCCGAGTCGAGGAGACCGAGATCGTGATCGCCGGGCTGCGCGCCCGCGCTCGAAGCTGGCGAAAGCCGGGCGACGCCTTCCCCGCCGGCGAGGTCATCCGGCTCTACGGGCGCCGCAACGTGATGCCACCGGCGGGGAGGAGCGACTGGAGGAGCGAGCGGGAGATCCCCAGTTCGCGGGCGAGTTCGGACTCCCGTTCGGACCGGACCCGTTCGTCCCCCGGTGTGAGAAGGACGCGCAGTCCCCCGCGGAGAGCGAACGCCGAGGGCGGAGCGACCGTCCACAGTTCGTGGTCCTCGTAGGCCACGGTCCCGATCCCGAGCTCGAGCGGCAGGTCCTTCAGAACGTTCTTCGTCCCCTCGATGACCCAGGCTCCCTTCGCGACGAACTCCCCGGTGTTCGGGGATTTCGATACCTGCTCCGGCTTCACCCAGAACGCCGAAGCCGAGGCGAGACCCGCGCGCCAGGCCTTCGAGAACGCCACGGCCCACTGGGCCGCCTCGCGGATCGTCACCTCGGTGACGGCCGGTCGTCCCGGATCGGGCCGTTTGATGATCACGCTCGCCGCGCCATGGAGATCGGCGTGCAGGTACACGTCTCCCTCCCGCAGGTGGCGACGCACCACGAGATCGTTCGAAGCGGCATCTCGCCCTGCGATCACGACCGCTCCTTCGGAAGAGAGGAACCAGCGGTAGCGCTCGAACCAGCGGGGTTTGCGCGCCCGCGAGGCCGGGGCTTCGGCCGAGGAGGCCCGCGCGGCCGTGCTCGGGGTCTGGGCAAGGCGCGCCTCCGTCTCCGTCAGCGCGGTACGGGCTCCCTGGAGCTTGCCCTGGAGGCGCTTGCCTTCTTCATACAGGGCCTGAGCCGAGCCCTGCAACGGTCGGTCGAGCAGCAGGGGGACGGAACGCTCCCCGAGACGGACGGCCACCTCCCGCTTCTCGGAGCCCTCCGCGCGGGCCCGCGCCAGGGCGGCCTCAGCCTCCGGGTAGTGAGCATAGATCGACTCTGCCTGGGCGCTGAGCTCTTGCGCGGCGGACTCTAGGGACGCAATCGCGGTGCGCTGGCGGGCCGCCTGCCGTTGGAGGTCCTCCCGCGCCTTGTCGACCGCCGAAATCTCGACGGGCACGGCCGCGGTCGTGACCGTGCGGAAGTACCGGTAGGCGGCCTCGCTGAACGTGGGGGTTTCCACCTCTCGGACGGACGGGTCGGCCGCCCAGCGCAGCCCATGGTAGGGGCTCGCGTCGACGGGAACCCCGTCGCGTTCGTAGAGGTACCCTCGGGGAGGACCTCCGAGCTCCGCGTAGACTTCGGCGATCGCGCGATGGAGGGCCGGGGCGATCCGGGCGGCATCGGTCGACGCGGGTCCATCCGGGACACCGGACCGTGCCAGGATCTCCTCGGCGATCGGGCCCCCGAGGGCGAGCCGGGCCGCGAGGGTGCTCGAGAGATCCGTCCGGGAGCGGGCGAGCTCTCGTTCGAGCGTCTCACGGTCGGCATTCCAGGGGTCCGCCCGCTCCGGCGGGCGAGTGTACTCGGCTCCGACCCGCATCGTCCGGTGCGCCCACGTCCGAGGTCGGGCGACGGCGACGATCTGCCCCCCTCGGGTCACGAGCAGGTTCCCGGGCCCGAAGATCTCGAGGATCAGTCCGAGCTTCTCGCCATCCGCGCGCCGAAACTCGAGCTCGACGTACCGCTCCCCGCGCGGTTCGCTCACCGCGTGAAGGATCGAACCGGAGAGGAGCCTGCGCAGCTCCTTGGCGAGGGGGGTCAGTTCCTCGGCGTGCTCGGCCCGCTCCTCGACCAGCGCCCCGTAGCGCCCGGGCACGAGCACGAGCTCGCGGCGGCCGGCCGATGCGGACCGCATGGTGACGGACCAGCCTCCCCCCGGGAGGTCGAACGCCTTGTCGATGCGCGCGTGGACGGCCACTCGGAGCTCGCGCGAGAGCGCGAGCATGTCGAGGGCGCTGAACCGGTCCTTGGGCGTGGGCTGAGACGACAACGTATCCTCCGCCTCGCCGAACGCACCGACCCGACGGCGGGCCTTAAGGGTTGGTTGGCATCTGCGCGGGCATGCGCCCGGCGGGGATCATGGGCACGCCCGACTGGCGGCAGCGGGCTCGAAGGTTCGTGCACGACCGCCTCGCACCGATCGCGGCAGACATCGATCGAACCGACCGGGTACCTTCCGACCTGATGGCGACCCTCGGCACGGAAGGGTTCACGGGCCTCGGCATCCCCGCGGAGTGGGGGGGAAGCGGTGGGAACTCGGAGTCGACCGCGGCGGTTCTCGAGGAGCTCGCGACGGCGAGTGCGGCGGTCGCTACCGATCTCTCCGTCCACCTCTCGGTCTGCGCGGCCCCGATCCTCCGATGGGGGACCGATGCCCAGCGAACGCGATTCCTCCGCCCGCTCGCGGCGGGCCGTTTCCTCGGTGCGTTCGGGCTGACCGAGCCCGGGATGGGCTCCGATGCGGCGCATCTCGCCACTCGATACGAACGAGTGCCGAACGGCTTTCGACTCCGCGGTTCGAAGATGTTCATCACCAACGGTGCATCCGCGGCCGTCGTGCTCGCCTTCGCCACGCGCGACCCGTCTCTCGGTTCCCGGGGGATCTCCGCGTTCCTGATCCCCCAAGGCACTCCGGGGTACTCTGTCGCTCAGCGGCTGGACAAGATGGGGATCCGCGGGAGCGAAACGACCGAGCTCGTCTTCGAAGACGCCCAGCTTCCCGAGGACGCGTTGCTCGGAGCGGAAGGAGAGGGACTTTCGATCGCGCTCGGTGCGCTCGCCGGGGGCCGGATCGGCATCGCCGCGTGCGCGCTCGGCGTCGCACGTGCCGCCTTCGAGGAGATGTGCCGGTCCGCCCGACTTCGCAGCCACGAAGAGGATCGCGCCTGCGTGGCGCGCGCCTACGTCGAACTGGAATCGGCCCGGGCCCTGGTCGAGGCTGCGGCGCGCGCGAAGGACGCCGGTCGACCCTTCGAGATCGCCGCCTCCGCCGCGAAGCTGGCCGCTTCGGGAGCGGCGGTCTCGATCGCGTCGGTGGGGCTCGACATCGCGGGCCCCGCTGGGACCCGGGTCGGGCACCCAGCGGAGCGCCTGTTGCGCGATGCTCGGGTGTTCCCGATCGTGGAGGGTACGACCGAGATCCAGGAACGGCTCCTCGGCCGCTCGCTCATCGAGCATGGTGGACCCTCCGCCGAGCGAACCCCTTAGTAACGTCGCGGGGTCACAACCACGGATGCCGCGGCCCCGCTCCTCGCATGCATCGTCGTCGTCTCCTCCTGCGGCGTCCGCCCCCGTCGCCTCATTCGGGCTCGACCCGGAGTGGGTACGCATCCTCCGAGAGCAAGGGATCGAGTCGTTCTACCCACCTCAGGCCGCCGCGGTGGGGCCGGTCATGGCCGGCGAGAGCCTGCTGCTCGCATGCCCCACCGCGAGCGGCAAGTCCCTGATCGCCTACCTCGCTCTGCTGCGCGCCGCTCGCGCGGGCCGGACCGGGCTCTACCTCGTGCCGTTGCGCGCGCTCGCGCGGGAGAAGGCGGAGGAGCTGAAGGCGTTCGAGGAGCTCGGCGTCCGCGTCGGGATCTCGATCGGGGACTTCGATCTGCGCGCGGACCAGCTCGAGCGCCTCGATATCCTGGTCGCGACGAGCGAGAAGGCCGATGCGCTGCTGCGCCGCGGCAGTCCCTGGCTCGATCGGCTGGGGGTCGTCGTCGCCGACGAGGTGCACCTCTTGAGGGACCCCGACCGAGGACCTACGCTCGAGGTCAGCCTCACCCGATTGCGGCGCTCCTATCCGGATCTGCAACTCGTGGCCCTTTCCGCCACGGTCGGTAACTCCCTCGCGGTGGCCAAGTGGCTCCAAGCGCGCCACATCGCGAGCGACTTCCGGCCCGTTCCGCTCAAGAGCGGCGTGTACTACGACGGGCGGATCGCCTTCACCGATCTGTCGATCCGCGAGATCCCGGGAAACACCGAGGCCGTCCCACGGCTCGTTCGATCGGTGATCGAGGAAGGGGGCCAAGCCCTCGTCTTCGTGAACACGCGAAAGGCCAGCGAAGTGGCCGCCCAGGGACTCACGGGCACGGTCCGCCCGCTCTTGTCGGGGGAGGAGCGGGCGCGGGCCCATGCGGTGGCGGAGGAGCTCGGGACGGTCTCGGAGGAGGAGACGGAGGGCGTCCGCAAGCTCGCCGCTCTCGTTCCGCACGGCGTCGCCTACCACAACGCCTCGCTCACGAACCCGGAGCGGGAAGTGATCGAGCGCGCGTTCCGCCAGCGCGCCCTGAAGGTGCTCGTCGCGACGCCCACCCTCGCCGCGGGGATCAACCTGCCCGCGAGGCGCGTCATCGTGCGGGACACCTATCGCTACGACGATCGGCTCGGTATGCAGGCGCCGATCCCCGCCCTGGAGGTGCACCAGATGTGCGGGCGCGCGGGCCGACCCCGGTACGACACGGTCGGGGAGGCCGTCCTCATCGCCCGGGACGCCGACCAGGAGGAGCGGCTGTTCGACGCGTACCTCTCGGCGCCCCCGGAAGATATCGAGAGCCGATTGGCGGCGGAGCCCGCGCTCCGCATGCACATCCTCGCGCTGGTCGCGAGCGGAGCCGTGGCGACCGAGGAGGAGCTCGAGTCGTTCTTCGGCGCTACGTTCTACGGCCAGACGCTCCCCTGGCGCGATCTCGCGGACCAGGTCCGGCGGGTACGCAGCTTCCTGGAGACCAACGACTTCCTCGCCCCCTCGCCGGGTCTACGCGCCACGCCGTTCGGACAGCTGACGAGCGAGCTCTACCTCGATCCCCTCAGCGCGATCGTCGTCCGGCAGATGCTCGACCGAGCTCCGATCGGCGTGCGCCCGTTCGCAATCTTGGCCGGCGTCGCGGCCACTCCGGACCTGCCGCCGCTCTTCCTGCGGCGCGGGGAGGAGTCGAACCTGCTCGGGCGATTCACGGACGAGGCCGAGGAGCTCCTGATCAAGCCGGAGGAAGCGCCGCTCGACCTCGACCTCGATTTCTTCCTGTCGACCATCAAGACGGCGAGCGTGCTCGAGGCCTGGATCGATGAGACGCCGATCCTCGAGATCAGCGAGCGGTTCGGCATCGGCGCCGGGGACCTGCGCGCCAAGGTCGAGGACGCGAACTGGCTCCTCTTCGCATCGAGCCGGATCGCCGCGCGCTTCCACCGGCGCCTCACCCGGCCGATCGACGATCTCTCCCTTCGGGTGCAGTACGGAGTCCGTGAGGAGCTGCTCGATCTCGTGCGGCTGCGGGGGATCGGGCGGGTGCGCGCACGCGCGCTGCGCCGGGCAGGATTCCCCGACCGGGAGACCCTTCGCGCCGCCCCGCTCGACCGCGTGGAGCAGGCGCTTCGATCGCGCAAGCTCGCCGAGTCCGTGCTCAATCAGGTGCGGCGACCGGGGAGCGCTCCCCCTTCGGAGAGCGATCCGGCGGAGCCCACCCCGACGACCACGGCCCGCCGCCGCTCGGTCCGGACCCTCGAGGAGTATCCCGACCCGGCGGAGCCGTGAACCACTCCCGTACCGGCGATAGGAAGTGCAGCACGGACTGCGTTCCCCCCATGCCACCGGGTCGGATCTCCCGCCGCACGTAGCCGGCCTGTTCCAGCCGGATGATCCGACGCCAGAACGTCGTCGTCGGTAAGGGACGCGCACCCTCGGCCTTCGCGAGGAGCGCTTCCCAGCGTCGGATATCCCGCAAGGGGACCGACTCGCGGTCGGCCGCGCGTGCGAGCGCGCGCACCACGTGCCGTTCGATCGAGAGATCGAGCCGGGACTCGAGCGGCCGATAGACCGATCCGGGACGGATCGCGCTCGGGCCGAGGATTTCCCGACGCACCAGGTCCATGGCTCGGGAGATCCCGCAGCCATCCCGACGGACGCGGACGGTGACGCGCTCGAGGATCGTCTCCGGCGCAGGTCGCCCGAGCGCGCGCTCCATCCGGTCCCGAAGGATCGCCCCGAGCTCGGCGTCCGAGTACGGAGAAACGCCGACCCAGCGCTCGGGCGGGGGTCGCAGCCCGAATCCGCGGGTCGCCCCGTCAAGCCCCTCCCGCCGGCCGGCGAGGATGAGGAGAATGGAGGGAACACCGCTCTCGCCCTCGGGCAGGAATCGCTCCGGGTCGGAGAACGCGCGCAGGAGGACGGCGAGATCCGGCCCTCCCACCCCGATGTCATCGAGCAGGATCAGGGCGACCCGCCGATCTCGGTGGAGCCTCCGGAGGAACCCCGCGATCACCTCCACGACGGAGAACCCGCGACCGTCGAAGCCCGGATCGAAGTGACGCAGCAGCGCGGAGGCCACACCGAGCCCGGTCCGGCAGCCGCGGGTGCGCACGGTGTACAGGCGGACCTCCGACGGGCCGGGCGGGCTCCGCATCCGGGTCGCGAGGATCCGACCCGCGGCCCGGGCCACGGTGGACGTTCCGGATCCCTCGGACCCCTCCACGAGCACCATCGGCGGAGAACGGGCGGCCTCCGACGGGTGTTCCAAGAGACGTACGACTTGGTCGATTTCACGGGAGCGTGCCAGCGGCACCGGAGGCAACCAATCCGGGCCGAGGATCTCGGGATGCACCGCGTTCAGCATGACCGGTGGAATACTGCGTATTATAAGAAATCTAATACTCTCCCATGCACCGTTCATTCCGATCGGCGGGGGGCGAATCCCGGGCCGGCCGGCGGCCTCCGGGGGAGCGGGGACCCGGCAGCACGACTCTTAAGACCGCGCGCGCCTCCGCGCGCAAGGAATAGTACCATGACGCATCGAGTGACGCTGATCCCCGGGGACGGAATCGGCCCCGAGGTCACCGAAGCCGCCCGTCTCGTGGCCGACGCCTCGGCTGTGAAGATCGATTGGGAGGTTGTCGAGGCCGGCGAGAAGGCGATCGAACGCACGGGGTCTCCGCTGCCGGAGGAGGTGCTCGACTCGATCCGTCGCAATCGGCTCGCGGTCAAGGGACCGATCACGACCCCGATCGGGGGCGGCTTCCGCTCGGTCAACGTGGCCCTGCGTCAGCAGCTCGACCTGTACGCGTCCGTTCGACCGGCGCGCGCGATCGCCGGAGAGGGGACGCGCTACCCGGACACCGATCTCATCGTGGTGCGAGAAGCGACCGAGGGGCTCTACTCGGGGGTAGAGCACTGGGTCGATCGCGACCATACGGCGGCCGAGACGGTGAACGTCATCACGCGCAAGGCGTCCGACCGGATCATCCGGTTCGCCTTCGAGCTCGCGCGCCGTGAGCACCGGCACCGGGTGACCGCGGTCCACAAGGCGAACATCATGAAGACGACGGGCGGGCTGTTCCAGACCGCCTTCCGGGAGATGGCGCCGAAGTACCCGGACATCGAGGCCGACGAACGGCTCGTCGACAACATGTGCATGCAGCTCGCCAAGAAGCCGGAGGAGTACGATGTCATCGTGACGACGAACCTCTTCGGCGACATCATCTCCGACCTGTGCGCGGGCCTGGCCGGCGGCCTCGGGGTCGTGCCGGGCGCTCTGTTCGGGGACTCGATCGCCGTCTTCGAGCCCGTGCACGGCTCCGCTCCGAAGTACGCCGGCCAGGACAAGGCCGATCCGGTCGCCGAGATCCTGTGCATCGAACTCCTCTACCGTCATCTCGGAGAGCGAGAGGCGGCGGAGCGGGTCTTCCGAGCCGTGTGGGAGACGATCGCCGAGAAGAAGTTCGTGACGTACGACCTCGCTCTCCCGGGCTACACCGCTCACCCGGTACCCCCGTCGACCTGTTCGGCGATGGCGCGCGAGATCGCCCGAAAGATCCCGAACGTCGACATCGATCGGCCCTTGGTGCGCCCGGTCGACCCGTACGCGGTGCAGAGCGATCCGCACCTCGCGGATGAGCCGCTGCCTACTCGCCGATGATCTTGACCACGACCCGTTTGGGGCGCTGCCCGTCGAACTCGGCGTAGAAGACCTCCTCCCACGGACCGAGGTCGAGATCTCCGGCCGTGATGGGCAGTACGACCTGATGTCCGAGGAGGAGGTTCTTCAGGTGCGCGTCGCCGTTCGTCTCTCCGGTGCGGTGGTGCGCGTAGTCGCCCGGAGGGGCGAGCCGGTCGGCCCACTTCGCAATGTCCTCCAGAAGCCCGGACTCGTTGTCGTTGACGTAGATCGCCGCGGTGATGTGCATCGCGGAGACGAGGGCGAGCCCCTCCCGGATCCCGCTGTCCTTCACGATCGCCCGCACCCGGTCGGTGAGCCGGACGAACTCGCGCGGGGTCTTCGTGTTCAATACGATGTATTCGGTGCGGCTCTTCACGCCGACCCGAGCGGTTTCCCGCCCTTAAGGGACGGGTTCGCGCTCACTCGAGCAGATCTTCGAGCTCGCTCGCCACGAGGCTGAGGAGCTGGTCGAGGACGCGGTGCTTGAACTCGGTGATATGCCCCGCGTCGGTCTCGATGCGCGCGAGGAACTCGTCGCCGTCCCGCAGGAACGACAGAGAGAGCACGTGGCGACGTCCGTCTCCGAGGCGCGGAGGGCTCGGGGGGGCTTCCGCGGCCGCGGGCACGACCTTGCGCGGAGGCGCGGACTTGACGGGGATCTTCGGTTTCGGACGTGCGGCCTTCTTCGCGACGACCTTCTTGCGGGGAGGGGCGCGTCGGGGGGTCGGCTTCCTCGGTTTCGCCGTCGGGCGACGGACCGGTCGGCGGGTCGGTCGAGCCTTCGACGGGCGCCGGGCGGACTTCGGTCCGCTGCGCGACTTCTTGCGAGAAGTAGAAGCCATCGATAAACCCTTGATTTCGCCCCCACCAGCCCCCTCTATTTAGAGGTTGGGTCGAGCACGTTCGGTGGGATCGCGGCTCGATGCCGCGGGCGAGCCGATTATAGTCCGGGCTCCCCTGGCGTTCCCATCGAGATGACGGTACCCGACCCCCTCCGGGCGTGCTCTGGTGGGCCGAGGTGGGCGTCCCCGGGCGGCGGCCCGTGAGGAGGGAGACCGCGCTCTTCCTCGGAGGGCTCGCAACGCTCTTGGTCGTGCTCGCGGTCGAGCCCTATGTCTCCTTCTCCCTGTTCGGATCGGATTCGGGCGAGTACTACACGCTGACCCACGCCCTCGTCTCGACCGGCCACCTGCCGCACGGAGCCGCGTACGTCGGCTGGGGAACGGCGTATCCGGACTTTCCCGGCATCTTCCTCCTCTCCGGCGCCGGATCCGGCGCGCTCGGGATCGACCCGTTCTCCGCGTTGACGATCATCATCCCCGTGGTCTCCGCGCTCTCCGTCTTCCCGCTGTTCCTCCTGTTCCGCCGGCTCTACGCCCACGATTCGATCGCACTGCTCGGGGCCGCGTTCGCCTCGGTCGCGATGCCCCGGATGTTCTCGATCGCGCACCCGGCTCCGCTCGCGCTCGGGGACTTCCTGTGCGTCGCCGCGATCTGGCTCTTCGTGGAGACCCGCCGGGACTCCCGATTCTACCTGCCGCTCGTGCTGACGAGCGGGGCGCTGATCGTGACCCACCATCTCTCCTCGTTCATGTTCGTCCTGAGCGCGCTCGGGAGCCTTCTCCTCCTCGAGCTCTGGCGACCGGGCCTGTGGAGCCGCCGCTTTCCGGCGCGCGAGCTGGGGTTCATCGCCGCCTTCATCACCGCGACCCTCGCCTACTGGTTCTATGGGACGTCCTCCTTCGTTGCGACCGTCATCGGGCCGGGACTCGGCGGCGACGCGCTCGCCGGATTCGCCGCGCTCGAAGCGCTGGGTCTCGCCGGCGTCGGGGTCGCCGGGCTCCTCATGTACTGGCGCCGAGGAGCGTTCCGACCCCGTCGGACCTGGGTCCGGATGCCGAGCGATCGCAGCCTCGTGCGGGACATGGTGATCCTCGCGGCCCTGATCTTCGGAGGCATCGCGACCGTCCTGTTCATTCCGCTCCCCGGGACGAGCCAGTTGACAAGCCCGATGGCGATCCTGTGGTTCGCCCCGGTCCTCGGGATGGGGATCCTCACGGCCGGCAGCCGACGGGCGCCAACGGCCTCGCGGCTCGGCCCGCTCTCCCTGACGATGGCGACCGCGTTAGGGATCGGCGCCGCGCTCACGCTGCTCGCGACGTACTACCTCAGCTCGGCGTCCGGGTTCGTCGAAGCGATCCCCGCCTCGCGCTACGTGGAGTACCTGTTCATCCCGATCGGGCTGCTGGCCGCGATCGGCGTGGGCGCGCTCGTCGCACGCGCCGGCGAACGGGGGGGTCGACGAGCGCTCGTGGCGGCGTCGCTCGGCGTGGTCCTGCTCGTGGCGGCGAACGCCGCGATCGTCTATCCCCCGCAGGCCAACTTCGGAGGATTCCAGGAAGGATACCCACCGGGCGATGCCGCGTTATGGCAATGGGTCTCCATCGGAGTGCCGCAGAACCAGGTGGTCGCGAGCTCGCATCCGCTCAGTTCGGCGGTGTTCGGCTTCGACGGAAATCGTGCGACCTGGGGATCGACCCCGGCCCTGTTCACGGGATCGAACTGGACGAGCGCCGCCGCCGAGTTACGGAGCTCGGACGCGCCCCATTCTCCCTTCCCGATCGATGTGGTGATCGTGGACTCGGTGATGTACGGGGGCGTCGCGCTCGATCCGTCGGCGGCCGCGCTCCCGCTGAGCCCCGCGGCGATCGCGTGGTTCGAGCATGCGCCCTTCCTCGTCCTGTACGAGAGTGGTCAGGACGTGACCTACCTGGTCGACGCGGCCTACGTGTGAGCCCCGAGCCGGTCGAACGATCCGTCCCGAAGCCAGAGGACGATCGGGATCGAGCTCCGCGCCGCGAGCGCGTGGAGAGCCGAGCGAGCGAACGCGAGCTTCCGGATCTTCCGCTCGCGTAGCCGAGGGTCCTCCTCGTCGATCCGATCGAACTCGAATCCCCAGAGGAGGATCCGCTCGGCGCCCAGGTGCTCGGCGAGGTGGACCGCCCGATCGCCATCGGTGAACCCTCCCACGTTGATCAGGTCCTCTGTGGGCGGCCCGGCCCAGGACCCGGCGAGCTCACCAGGGAACTGGGGGACCCACTCCTCGAGCGCCGGGAGGTTGTCGCCGTGGGCGTGGATCACCGCGAGCGCCCCTCGACTGTTCGCCGAGATCTCCGAGGGGATCGGCCCGTCGAGATCCGTCACGATGACGGCGGGCACGAGGCCCGCTCCGGTGCAGGCCGCCGTCGCTCCATCCGCCGCCACGATCACCGGGGTCTTCGCCCGGGGAGGCAAGCGCCACACCGGCGGAGGTCCCGCCCCCGGCGCGAGGCCGACCACGATGACCTCGCGGGCGTGGAGGCGCTCGCGGATCCGTGGCAACGGATCGATCCGTGCCTCCGGCGGGAGGAGACGCCTCAGCGCTTCAGCCGAGCGGACCTCCCGGTCGAACGGGAACCCGAACGCGGCGCGGATTCGCGCATACTCCGGGGCCCACTCGGCGTACTCCACGGCTTACCGCCGGAAGAGGAGCCATTGATTTATAAGACGGGCCATGCTCCGGCCCTCGAGGAACAGCCGATATGCGCCCACTCGCTCAGGAGATCCTATCGCACTTGCCCGCCGATACCGCCCGCCCTCCTCTGAAACCGGGTGGGGACGACGCGGAGCTCGAAGCGGTTCTCGCCACGCTGAAAACGACCATCAAGATCATCGGCTGCGGGGGCGGGGGCTGCAACACCATCAACCGGCTCACCGAGCAGGGGCTCTCCGGCGCGGTGACGATCGCCGCCAACACCGACGCCCAGCATCTGCTCACGATCCACTCCGATCGCAAGGTCCTCCTCGGCCGACGCCTCACCCGGGGTCTCGGTGCCGGGGCGCTCCCCGACGTCGGCGAGCGCGCCGCTCAAGAGGCGAGCGATGACCTCAAGGCGCTCCTTGCGAACTCCGACATGGTGTTCATCACCCTCGGTCTCGGCGGGGGAACCGGGACGGGTTCCGCCCCCGTCGTCGCCGAGATCGCCAAAGCTTCCGGTGGGGACCCGCTCACGATCGCGGTCGCAACCCTTCCGTTTACCTCGGAGGGCACGGTGCGCACCGAGAATGCGCTCGCGGGCCTCGAGCGCCTCTCCTCGGTCGTCGACACCGTCATCACGATCCCGAACGACCGCTTGCTCGAGCTCGTGCCGCGGCTCCCCGTGCAGACCGCCTTCAAGGTCGCCGATTCCGTCCTCGCGAGCGCCATCCGTGGGATCACCGAGATTATCACCCGGCCGGGCCTCGTCAACCTCGATTTCAACGACCTGCGCACCATCCTCAAGGGCGGGGGCGTCGCGCTCATCGGCATCGGCGAGTCCGAGAGCGACAACCGGGCCGAGGACGCCGTGATGGAGGCGATCAACTCCCCGCTGCTCCGGGTCGATATCGCCGGGGCGACCGGGGCGCTCATCAACGTCACGGGCGGCCCCGACATGACGGTCAGCGAAGCCCAGAAGGCGAGCGAGATCGTCCAGAAGACCATCAGCCCGAACGCGCGCATCATCTGGGGAGCGAACATCGACCCCACCATGCAGGCCACGATCCGCGTCCTACTCGTGGTCACCGGCGTTAAATCCCCCCAGATTCTCGGGGCATCGTCCGCGGGATCTCACGGCTCGCGCGCGCACGAGCACGAGATCGAAACGGTACGGTAGGTACAACCCCCATGGCATTCCTCGACCGGGCCCGGCGGGCCCAGGACGATTTCGACGGTCGCCTGCACCACGTCGGCCACGGCAAGTACGGCCGCATCCTGCGGATGGCCCGCAAACCCACCCGCGAGGAGTACACGCGCGTGTTGACGATCACGTTCATCGGGGCGGCGATCATCGGCCTCACGGGCTTCGGGATCTACATCTTCTTCACTCAAGCCGGCCCGTGGATCTGGGCGAATTACTTCGCCGCGCTGTAGGTCCCGCGGCCGTACGGAGGATAGGAGGCGGAATGGCAGGGAACCCCACGGACGAAGGCATCGGTCTCCTCGGCGGTCCACCGACACCGAGCCCGGGGAAGGCGCCCACGACCCCCGCGACCGCTCGGGCGCCGATCCCTCCGCCCGGTCCCACCGCGACCCCGGCACGCGCCGCCGAGCCGTCCCAGCTGAGCCTCAAGGCCGCCGACGACACCGTCCGGGAGGTCACGGCCGGCACGATCACCACCCTGAGCGCCGTGCTCGCCCACCAGCGCGGAAGCGCCGGCCCGGTCGAGCTCACCATCGATGTCGGCTACACCTCCACCTACCCCGGAGAAGGGGCCGAGTGGCCCGTGCGCTGGGCTCCCCCGGGGAAGCGGACCGTCGTGGAGCTGTTCGCCCGTTCTCAGTCCGTGACCCTCACGATGGAGGAAAACTCCCTCGTTCCCCTCTCCTTCGAGATCACGGCCCCGGTCGGAGTGCGGTACGGGGACCGCGTGGAAATCCGTCTCCAGGCGAAGGCGCTGGACGGCGGGAATCCCGCCAAGCTCACGCTCGCCTGCGTCGCTCGCCAAGCCGTGCTGGCGATCAAGAGTTCGCGCGGGTACGAGCGCGAGGTCGCCGACACGCTGCTCGCGCGTACCGAGGAGAAGCCCGACGTCATCTTCGCGCTCCTCGTGCCGGCGGCGCTGCGCGGCTACGTCTTCGCCGAGGGGATGAGCTTCGAGGGCGTCCACGAGATGCTCAAAGGGATCCGCAAGGCCCGCGGCCTCGTCGCCGGGGAAACGACGCTCAAAGAGGTCGAGCCGCTCCTCGTCCCGAAGATCACGGTCGAGGGATTCGTCGAGGGTGCGATCGTCGAGCTCATCGCCGGTCCGTTCAAGGGCGAGAAGGCCCGAGTGAAGCGGATCGACCAGGACAAGGAAGAGATCACCGTCGAGCTCATCGAGGCCGTGGTGCCGATCCCCGTGACGGTACGCGGCGATCACGTGCGCATGTTGGAGAAGGGAGGCGGCAAGAGTGGCGGATGAAGTGAGCGTCCTCGTCGAGGGCGGCAAGGCGACGGCGGGACCGCCGCTCGGCCCCGCGCTCGGACCCCTCGGGGTCAACGTGGGGCAGGTCGTCGCAAAGATCAACGAGGAAACGAAGCAGTTCGCCGGGATGCGCGTTCCCGTCGTCGTCCGGGTCGATCCCGGTACGCGCCAGTTCACGCTCGTGGTCGGGCGACCCCCGGTCACCGCGCTCCTCTTGAAGGAAGCGGGGAAGGAGAAGGGCTCGGGCAAGGCGAAGACCGACATCGTCGGGGACGTCTCGCTGGAGGCCGTTCGCAAGATCGCCGAGGCGAAGAGCGGCGACATGTTCGGCCGCTCGGTCGAGGAGAAGGTGAACCAGGTGATCGGCACCTGCGTCTCGATCGGACTCACGGTCGATGGCCAGGACCCCCGCGCGCTGCTCAAGGAGCGCATACGGAAGGGAGCCCCGGCATGATGGGTGGAGGCCCGCCGCCCGATCTATCGAACGCCGAGATCGTCGACTACGAGGTGGTCGGCGGCGACGCGAAGGTCCGCCTCAAACTCAAGGACGGCTCGGTCATCGAAGTCCGCCTGGAGATCATGAACATCCTGCGGGCGGGCCACGACGCCAACACCGGCCTTCCGAGCTACATCGTCCAGTCCGCTCCGATCGTTCGTCTCGTGGAGACCCCGAAGGAGCTGCGCAGGGCCCCGATGCGCCCCGGCACCGGCAAGGACACGAAGTCCCTGCCCGGCTTCGGATAGCGGACCCGCGCGCGGTCCATCGGCCGCGTCGAACGGTGAGCCCCGACGTCCGAACGCATGAGCCCGGTTACGGCGCGTCGGCGGCCGACAACGGTCTCGTGGTGATCGCGCCGGGGCCACGCCCCGCCCAGGGACGCTCGGGGCAACCTCTTTAGACCCGGCTACGCTAGCAATCTCGTGGTCGATCTGCAGGAGTCGCCTGCGACCCCTCCGGAGGATTTCGGGGGCGATCCGCGCCTCGGATGGGAGATCGCGAGCGGTCTTTTGATCTTCTTCGGCTGGGGCATCGCCGTCGTGATCAACCTGCTCGCCCATGCGCTCACGCCTGCGGGCGGCATGCGACTGTGGTGGGGAATCTGGATCGGGCCCCACCTGGGAGGGTTCGCGTGGATCGCCCTCGGGATCGGCGTCTTCACGGGCACGATGGGCGTGGTCTTCCTCTATCTCGCGCGCACGAGCGCGCGGGGCCCGCTCGTGCTTCCCGGCTACGACTACTCCTCCGAGCAGCACCCGTAACCGGGCGCTCTAGGAGAGTCCGGGGCCGCGGCCCCGTCGCGCTCCGCCGGCGCAGTCCGAGCAGACCCGTTCGGAGGGCGTCATGTGCTCAGAACAGTACATCTGACCGCAGATGGGGCAGCTGCGCGTGGCCGGTCGCCCGCACCGGATACACTGACCGACGATCATGGTGGGGGACCCGGCCGAGGCTAGGGCCCCCTTCCCGATAAACCGCTCGCCCGGATCGCCTCAAGGAATCCGGGAGCCCCGTCCGCGCGGGTGACGAGATCGGCCGCGCGCCGCGCGCGGGGGCTCGCCGAGGGGAAGCTGACCCCGAATCCCACGGCGCGCAGGAGCCGCGCGTCGTTGTCCCCGTCGCCGATCGCGACCACGTGCTCGAGGCCGAGCCCGAGCAGCTCGACCGCTCGGCGCACTCCGAAGTACTTGCCCGCGCCCCGCTCCATCAGATGGATCGCGAACCCACTGCTCTCCGCGTAGGCGTTGATGCCCCGGATCCGGCGGCGCACCTCCGCGAGGGGAACGCTGGAGTCGATGCCGACCTCGGTCTCGCGCCACCGGTCGGTGAAGAGTCGATGGACGGGGAGGCCGCTCGCCCGGAGTGCCCGGTACGCCGCGAGCGCCACGCGCCGGTCCGCGAGGTGCTCGATCCGCTCCCCGGACTCGGTATGCTGGTAGACGACCCCGCCGTTCTCCGCGACGATCGGGCCCACGAGGCCGAGCGAGCGGTGGAGCGCGAGGGCGATTGGCAGCACGTTGCCCGTCGCGAGGATGACGGGGACTCCCCGGTCCGTCAGGCGTCGCAGCGCGCCGAGCGCCGCGGGATGGAGGCGCCGCTCGGGGTCGGTGATGGTTCCGTCGACATCCGTGACGAGGACCCGAAGATCCTTCGATGCCCGGGCGGCGCGCCTCACGCGCGAGGCTCCGAGAGGACCCGCGCGATTCCCTCGCGGAGCGCCGCGGCGACCTCTTGGCCGTCGCGTTGGCCGCGGACCTCGCGCATGAGGTCGCCCATGAGCGGAGAGAACGCGTCCTCCCGCCGAGCGACGATCATCCCCCGGTTGGCGTCCACGATCCGGTCGACGAGACGGTCGAGCTCGGCCCGGGGCATGCCCGAGAGTCCCGCCTTGGCGATCGCCTCGTCGACGGTGGGGGCCCCGCTCGTCAGGGCGGCGAGCACCGCCGGGAAGCCTTCCTTGGCGAACCGCCCGGACTCCTGGGCCGACAGGAGTTCTCCGAGGAGTGCGAGAGGCCACTCCCGTTCGGCGCCGCCTCCGGCGGCGGGGAGGTCCTGGGTCAGGAGACGGGCGACCACCGCCGGCGCGTGGCCCTGGTGCGCGAGCGCTTCGAACGCGTCGACGTGCCCGCCCGCCACCAGCTGCCGGACGACCTCGCGAACGAGGTGATACTCCTGCGCGAGCCGTTCGCGCAGGACCGCGGGCCGCTCCGGAAGTCCCGCGTCGATGCGAGCGAGGTCCGCGGCGGAGATGGGGATGGGCGCGACGTCGGTCTCGGGGTACATGCGGTCCCGGCCCGGGAGCGGCCTCGAGAATCGGCTGCGCCCGTCCGGCAGCGGGTCGCGGGTCTCGGCGGGGATGCCGTCGAGCGCGGCGAGCGCACGGGCCGCGATCCGATCGAGCGCCGCGCGTGCCCGCTCGGCCGATCGATCCGCGACCAGAACGAACGCGTCGTTCGGGCCCGAGCCGAGCCGCGTTCGCAATCGCTCCGTCTCCTCCGCACCAATCCCGGCGCCGGGGAGCTCGTCCGAGTGCAGGATCCCGCGCAATCCGAGGAAGCGGGCCTGGTCCGCGAGCTCTCGCCCGAGACGCTCCTCCGAGTTCGGCGGGCTCTTCAGCAGGCCGGCAAAACCGGGGAGCGCGATCGCGAGCACGACTCCTCGGTGGCGGACCGCATCGGCCACCGGCCCGCTTTCGATCGCCCCGAGGAGTTCCGTCACGTCCAGGGCCGGAGGGAACGCGCTCGCCGCGTTCCGGCCCCGGAGCCGATCGCGGACCTCGAGCAGCACCCGCTGGCGTTCCACCTCGCGTTCGGCGTACTGGGGAAGGCGTCGGAGCTCCTGCACTCCCTTGATCTCGATCCGCCGGCCGCCCTCCGTGGAGACGTTCAGGTCCTCGCGGATGGTCCCGATCCCGCGACGTACGCGCCGGGTCGCGCGCAGGAGCGCTCCGATCTCCTCGGCGACCTCTCGGGCTTCCTCCGGAGTGGTCAGATCCGGGCCGGTCGCGATCTCGACGAGCGGGATGCCGAGCCGGTCGAGCCGATAGAGAACCTCTCCGCTCTTCTCGGAGATCTTTCGGGCCGCGTCCTCCTCGAGGCAGATCGACAGGATCGAGTAGCGCCGCTTCCCGAGCTCGAGGTACCCGCCCGCGGCGACGAGCGCGGTCCGTTGGAAGCCGGAGGTGTTCGATCCGTCGACCACGATCTTGCGCATCACCTCGATTTCGTCCAGCACCCGGGCGTGCAGCATGCGGGCCAACGTGAGGGCGGTATCGAGAGCCGCCGGGTTGAGCGCGTGCGGCGGCTCCTCGTCCATCTCGACGAGGCAGTTCGCCTCCGTCGTCTCGTAGCGATACGTCAGTCCCCGTGAAGCCTGGTGGGCGGCCGCGGCGTCGATCCCGCGGTTCTCGCCGCTCGAGGCTCGCAGACGACGCGAAAAGGTCCCCGTGACCGCGTCCGACAGCTCCGAGGGACAGGCGCAGAACAGCTTGCCCGTGGCCAGCTGTTGGTGGACCTCGAGCCCCGCCTTCACTCCTCGCCTCGGGTCTGATGGCGCGCGACGAACTCTCCGGCCCGATCGAGCCGCAACAGCGATCTCACATCGTCCGGGCTCGTCGCATGGCCGAGCGCCCACAACAGCTTGACGTAGGCCGTCTCGGGAAGGAGGTCGTCCAGGAAGAGCACTCCTGCTCGATGCAGCTCGCGGCCCGTCGCATACACGAAGGGATCGGCGACTCCCTCCAGGCATTGCGTCGTCATCGCGACGACGACCCCGGCCTCGACCGCCCGCCGGATCCAGTCGACGTGGACCGAAGCGACGTGGCCGAGCCCCGTTCCCGCGAGGACGATCCCCCGCGCGCACCGCACGAACGCCTCCGCGAGCTCCGGCGTCAAGCCGGGGTAGTACCAGAGGAGCCGGCCCGAGAGATCGAGCGGCCCGTCGAAGCGTGCTCCGCGCGGGCTGGGAGGCCGGACGCGTGCATCGAGGCGGATCTCGGCGCCCTCGACCACGCCGAGGGGAGGGGCGTTTCGACTCTGGAAGGCGTCCCGGCGGCTCGAGTGCATCTTGCGCACGTGCGTGCCCCGATGGATCGCAAAGCGTGTGTCGGAGAGCCCAGCGTGCATCACCACCACGACCTCCCCGATCCGGCGGTCGCGTGCCACGCGGGCGGCCGCCTGCAGGTTGGACGTGCCGTCCGACGAAGGCCGGTCCGGCGATCGCTGGGCACCCACGACCACCACCGGTCCCGGAAGCTCGGGAAGGAGGAAGGACAGGGCTGCGGCCGTGAAGCCGAGCGTATCGGTTCCGTGGGCGATCACGATCCCCCGCGCCCCCTCCCGGAACGTCAGGGCGACCCGCTCCGCGAGGATCGACCAGTCGTGGGGAGCGATGTTCTCGCTGAGGCGATCGAACACCGGGACCACCCGGACCGCGCCTTCCGAAAGCAGGTCCGGATAGAAGTCGAGGATCTCGCTCTCGCCGCGGACCGGACGGACCCCGCCGGTCTCGTAGTCGATCCGGGAGGCGATGGTGCCGCCGGTCGTCAACAGTGCGATGTGGTCCTCCGGATGCGCAGCGGAGTTCGAGCCCGCGGCGGCGCGCTCGTCCGCCGGAGCCGAGGGCGGCGACGCCGAGGAGATCCGGAATGTGAAGTCCGTTCCGATCCGGATCCCGACGTTGTACCCGCTCTCCAGTTTGAGTTGCAGGATCCGATCTCCGGAGAGTTCGTGAGAAGGAACGATGGTCCCCGTCCAATCGGCTCCCACCGGATCGTGCAGCTCGACCCGCTGGCCCATGGGGAGGGTCCGGAGAGTCTCCCAGGGGTCCTTCGTGGTAGGTGGACTCATCGGACGAAGAACTCCCGCTCCTCCCATCGCAGCGTCCCGCGCTATAAATTGTGGCGCGGCGGGCGCGATCGCCGAGACCGGGCTTTTATACACTCCTCCGCTCGCACGCCTCGGTACGAACGACCACGAATGCCCGTGTGGGGTAGCTTCGGGAGCGGGGGTTCCCCCCGTCCTGCTACATTGGATATCCTAGAGGCCTGCGGAGCCTCAGACCTGGGTTCGAATCCCAGCACGGGCGTCTCTCTGATCGGCCGAGGATGGGCATCACCCGGCAGGGGCTCCGTTCACGGGCCCGATGGCCGGGCCAGCCACACTCTGCCCTAGCCCGGCGACCCTAGCGGGCAAACCGGTGGGTCATCACGTACGGAAGCACGCCGCCGGCGAGGTAGTACTCGAGCTCGATCGGGGAGTGGATCGCGCATTCGAGGGTCGCTGTGATCGGCGGATCCGGCTCGCGCAGGGCTTCCAGCGTGATCGCTCCCCGAGGCGAGAGCTCCCCGCCCGAGGCGACGCTCAGGCGGAACGACTCGTGACCGGTCAGGCCGAGCGCCTTCCAGCCCTGGCCCGGAGCGAAGCGCAGCGGGAGGACGCCCATCTCGATCAGATTGGTCCGGTGGATCCGCTCGAAGCTCTCCGCGATCACGGCGCCGATCCCGAGCAGGCGAGGCCCCTTCGCGGCCCAATCCCGAGAGCTTCCCTGGCCGTAGCTCTTGCCCGCCAGCACGATGAGCGGGACGCCTTCGGTGCGGTACCGCTCGGCCGCATCGTAAACGGAGAGCACGTCGCCCTCGGGGAGATGTGAGGTCCAGCCTCCCTCCTTCGGCGCCAGGAGCTGGTTCTTCAGACGAACATTCGCGAACGTTCCTCTAACCATCACCTCGTGGTCCCCCCGGCGCGTGCCGTAGGTGTTGAATTGAGACGCCGGAACCCCGTGGGCGAGCAGGTACCGGCCCGCGGGAGTGCTCTCGGGAAACGCGCCGGCCGGAGAGATGTGGTCCGTCGAGATCTGGTCGCCGAAGGTCAGGAGCGCCCGGGCCCCCTCGGCGAGGACCCCGCGCTGGGGGATCCACGGGGGAGGCAGGTGGAGGTACGGAGCGGCCTGGAGGTAGGTCGAAGCGGGATCCCAGGCATACAGGTCCCCCTTCGGTGGATCGAGGGACTCCCAGTGCACGTCCCCGACCTCGATCGCCCGGTACTTCTCGCGGAACATCTCCGGGTTGAGATCGGCCTCCACGAGGCGGCGGATCTCGGCCGAGGTCGGCCACAGGTCCTTCAGCCGGACCGGAGCGCCGTCGGGGCCTTTCCCAATCGGGTCGCGGGTGAGGTCGACGTCCATCCGTCCAGCGAGGGCGTAGGCCACGACGAGCATCGGAGAGGCGAGGTAGTTCGCCCGGACCTGGTTGTGGATCCGTGCTTCGAAGTTCCGGTTCCCGCTGAGCACGGCCGCGACGTAGCGATCGTGCTCCGCGACGTCCTTCGCGACGTCCGGAGGCAGCGGGCCGGAATTGCCGATGCAGGTCGTGCAGCCGAAGCCGACCAGTCCGAAGCCGAGATCGGTGAGCGGCTGGAGCAGCCCGGCGCGCTGGAGATAGTCGGTGACGACCTTCGAACCCGGCGCGAGCGAGGTCTTCACGTACGGCGGCACCCGCAGCCCGAGGGCGAGCGCCCGTTGGGCGATGAGCCCGGCGCCGAACATGACGGAGGGATTGGAGGTGTTCGTGCAGCTCGTGATCGCCGCGATCACGATCGAACCGTCGGGCGCGACCGGGGCGCCGTTCGGCACGGCCGGCTTGATCTTCCGGTAGGCCGCGAGCGATCGGGCGAATCCCGCGGGGGCGTCGGAGAGGGCCATCGACTCCTGCGGGTTGCCCGGACCGGAGATCGTGGGGACGATCGTCCCGAGATCGATCGTCAGGACGTCGTCGAACTCGAGCTCGCCCCGGAGCTTCGTGCCCCAGAGCTCCTGGAGCTTCGCATACGCTTCGACCCGGGCGACCGCCTTCGCGTCGCGTCCGGTGCCGTGCAGGTAGGCGATCGTGGCCTCGTCGATCGGGAAGAAGGCCGCCGTCGCCCCGTACTCCGGGCACATGTTGGAGATGGTCGCCCGATCCGGGACGGCGAGTCGGGAGATCCCGGGGCCGAAGAACTCCACGAACTGATCGACCACGCCGCGCTCCCGCAGGCGACGGGTGATCGTCAGGGTCAGATCCATCGCGGTCGTCCCTTCCGGCATCGAACCGATCAGTTCGACTCCGACAACGATCGGATCGGCGAGGAAGTACGCCTCGCCGAGCATGACCGCCTCCGCCTCGATCCCTCCCACTCCCCATCCGAGGACCGAGACGCCGTTGACCATCGTGGTGTGGGAATCCGTTCCGATCAGAGTGTCCGGGAACGCCACCGGGTTCCCCGCGATCTCCTGCCGCTGGACGACCGAGGCGAGGTACTCGAGGTTCACCTGGTGGCAGATGCCGTTGCCCGGCGGCACGATCCGGGTGTTCGAGAACGCATCCTTCGCCCAGCGCAGGAAGCGGTAGCGCTCCCCGTTGCGCTCGTACTCGTGATCGAGATTGATCGTGAGCGATTGGGGCGTCCCGAAGCTGTCGACCTGGACCGAGTGGTCGACGATGAGGTCGACCGGCACAACCGGATTGATCCGTTTCGGGTCGAGCCCGCGCTCGGCCGCATCGTCGCGCAGGGTGGAGAGGTCCACGAGCGTGGGGATCCCCGTGAAGTCTTGCAGCAGGACCCTCGCCGGGTAGAACGGGATCTCGACCGTCGGGGGGATGTCGCGGCCCTCGGCGAGCGCGTAGACGGTCTCCGGGCTCACGCGCGCCGGGTCGAACCGGCGCACGAGGTTCTCCAGGAGGATGCGGACGGTCCGGGGACGCCGGGCGAGCTTGGAGTGGTCGATCCCCGAGAGCCGGTCGAGGCGGTAGACGAACGAATCTTCTCCGGCCAGAAAGACCGACTCGAGGACGCCTAGGGGATCGGCGGGGTTCATGGTCCGCAGAGTGCGCGACCCTTCTTGGGCTCTGCGGTACGTGGTCCACCTCCTTGCGAGAGCGGTTCCCCGGGCCGACGGTCACCGGGAGAAGCGGAGCGAGCGCTCCCAGCTCAGCGCGAGGCGCTCCCCGGGACGGGGCGGTGCCGCATGGCCATCCAGCTCGACCTCGAGCCGCTCTCCGCTCGCGCACCGCACGACCACGAGCGAGCCACGACCCGTGAACCCCACGGCGAGAACGTCGACCAGTAGGCCCACCGAACCGACCGGGTCGAGCCGCGCGTCTTGGGGTCGGAACGCCACCCAGCCGGGACCTTCCGGCAGGAGGTTGTATCCCAGGAAGTGGGCCGTGCCGACGTCCGGCGGCTCGTCGTACACGGTCGCCGGCGCGCCGATGGCGCGCAGTCGACCCTCGAGCAGGATGGCGACCCGATCCCCGAGGAAGAGGCCCTCCTCCCGATCGTGGGTAACGTGGACCGCCGCAATCCCCCGCTCCGCGAGCACGTGACGGAACTCCCCCCGCAGGCCGGCCCGGACCCCGGCATCGATCGCTGCGAACGGCTCGTCGAGCAGCACGACCCGGGGGTGGGCCGCGATCGTGCGGGCGAGCGCTACCCGTTGGCGCTCTCCTCCCGAGAGCGTCGCCGGATCGCGTTCTTCGAACCCCTGCATCCGGACGAGTTCCAGGGCCCGGCGGGCCTCGGTGTCCGCCTCGGAGAGCGGGCGCCCCTGAACGAGCGGGCCGTAGGCCACGTTCTCGTACACGGTCCGGCGCGGAAAGAGCGCCGCTTCCTGAAGCAGCAGCCCGATGCCTCGGCGGTGGACGGGCACATCGCGAAGATCCTTCCCGTCGAGCCGGACGGCGCCCCGGGCGGGGTGCTCCAACCCCACGATGGTCCGCAGCAGCGTGGTCTTTCCGCTTCCGTTCGGGCCCATCAGCGACAATAGTTCGCCCGGAGCGACCTCGAAGGAGATCGAATCCAGTACCGGGGTCCGACCGAGCGAGACCGAGAGATCCTCGACCTCGAGCACGGGAGGATCAGAGCTCGGCACGGTGGCCTCCATAGTTCACCGCGGCGAAGACGGCGAGGCTGACCAGGAGCAGCAGCCCCGCGGCCGCCTCTGCGAGCGGGAACTGGCGCAGGTCTTGGAGATCGTACACGGCGACGCTCAGGGTCGTGAAGTTCGGAGTGACGAGGAAGTACGTCGCGGTGAACTCCCCGAGTCCCAAGGCGAAGGCGAAGAGCCCGGCCGTCAACAGTCCGCGACGGACCTGGGGGAGATCGGTGTCGAGGTAGGCGATCCAGGCCGGGGCCCCGAGCACGCGTGCGGAATCTCGAGCCGTGGGCGAGAGCCCGGCGAGAGGTATCTGGAGGCTCAGGAGGGCGAACGGGAGCGCCAGGATGGACTGGCTGACGATGATCAGGATCCACACGGTCGACTCCCCGCCGAGCACGGGCCGCCAGAACTCGGCCAGCGAGAACGCGAGAAGCACCGGCGAGATCAGGAGCGGGAGGAACAGGTACAGCGACAGGCCCGTGCCGAGCCGTGGCCGAGCTCCGAGCGCGTAGCCGGCCACGATCCCGAGGAGGAGCACGATCGTCGCCGCGACCGCCGCGAAGAACAGGGTGTTGGCGAGGACCTGGACCAGCGGGATCCCGAGAAGGTTGGTCGCGGTGGGACCGAAGAGTTCGGTCCACGGAGCGCCGAACGTCCCTCCTCCCGGAGGGCTCAACGAACGGTAGAGCACCGTCCCGAGGAAGAACGCGACCGCTCCCAGAAGGGCGATCGTCTCCGCGGCGAGCGCGTAGGCGAGGGGCGAACGGACGCGTCCCGGGCGTGGTCGGGTTCGGACCGACGAGCTCGACGAGCGGAGCCGGTGAAGGAGCACGAGGTAGATCGCCGTCGGGATCACGAGGAAGAGGAAGAGCGCGAGGGCGAGGAGAGCCGCACCGGTGGGATCGAACCCGTACTGGTCGAGGTACCATATCCGGGCCTCGACCGTGTAGCATCGCGCTCCGCACAGGACGAGCGGGGTCGCGAAGGCGACCGCGCTGAACAGGAACGTCAGGAATCCACCGGCCGCCGCCCCGAGCCAGGATCCCGGGCCCCAGACGTCTCGATACGCTCGCGCCGGACCGGCCCCGAGGGTCGCCGCCGTTTCCTCCAGCTCCGGGGAGGCGCTCTCGCATCCGAGCGCCGTGAACAAGATCACGATCGGGACGTTGAACAAGAGGTTCGCCGCGACGATCGCCGGAAGGCCGTGGCCCAGGACCCCGAAGGCCGGTACCGCGCTCGATACGGTGCCGGACGGACCGAAGAGATCGAGGATGCCGAGCACGACCACGATCGAGGGGAGGAGGAACGGGACGAGCAGGAAGGCGCGGACGGCGGAGCGGCCGGGCCAGGTGTAGCGGCCCAGGAACACACCGGCCGGATAGCCGATGGCGACGGCGAGCACGGCGCTCAGGCTTCCCTGCTCCAGCGAGTTCTCGAACGCCTGCCGATTCAGCGGGGATTGCGTGAGCGAATCGATCCACCCGGCCCCGCCTCCGACCCAGAGCCCCTGACTGAACAGTAAGGCGACGGGGAGGAGCGCGAAGAGGAGGACGTAGCCGATGATCGGGAGGACCGGCCAGGCCTCCCGAGCGCCTACGGCGGAGCGTACTGGTTCGCCAGGGTCTGCCATTCGTTCTGCCAGTTCGCGATGTTCGTGGCGAGTGCGGAGGGGGTCGTGTACTCGTTGAGCGGCACAATCGAGTTCGGGTCGATCAGTCCGCGGTACTCGGAGGGGAGCGGGACCGTCCGGTTCGCCGGGTACTCCCACTCGTTGAGCGGGATCTCGTTCTGGACCGTCCCGTTCAGGAACCAGTTGATGAACTGTTCGTCGAGGGAGAGGTGCTGCGTCCCGGCGACGATCCCGATCCCGTAGATGGTCTGCCAACCGTAGAGCGTGTGGTTCCAGTTCGTCACGGTCGTGTTGAACGCCCCGAGGCCGGGGTTGTCGATCGCGTAGGCCGGGTCGGTCGTGTAGCTGACGACCGCGAGCGGGTTTCCCGGAGGAGAGGTGAACTCGTTGAACGCGGTCGACCAGTCGGGCGCGCTGGGAGCGTACGGAAGGACCTGCTGCCAGAAGCTCTGCCAGTTCTCGTGCAGGATCGCGGAGTAGAACTCGATCTCCCATGCCAGGAACTCCTCCCCCGTGATGTCGGTCGTGGGGTTCTCGTAGAGGAGCTGGCGCGCCCAGGTGGAGTTCTGCGAGAAGTTCAGGAACGAGGAGTTCGCGATGGCGCCGTTCGTGATCGTGCGGAACGAAGCGTTGTAGTCGATGCCGAGATAGCCGTACTCGTACGGGGTGACCGCGTGATCCGGGCTCAGGTCCCGGACCAGCGAGGCCGGTACGGTCGCGAGCGCGGGGGAAACGTACGGGATGAGCAGCGACTGGCTCTCGGCTTGGCTCGCGGTGATCTCGTCCAGCCCGATCACGAGGTCCGCTCCGGGCGAGTTCTTCTGCGCGAGCAGCGTGCTCGCAAGATCTCCGGAAGGACACTCGACCTGGATGCGGATGTGGTGCGCCGCCTCGAAGGTCCCGAAGACGTTCGAGAACGCAGGGGCACCGCACGTACCGCCGAAGAGGCTCGAATACGTGTAGATCGTCAGGGTCGGCGTCGGGGTGAGGTAGTACTGCGTGAGGCCGATACCGGCTACGACGACGACCACCGAGACCGCCGCGATCAGGATGATCGTGCTCGCGCGGCCCGGGCGGCGCAATCGCCGTGGCGGCGCGGCCGCGTTCGATGGTGCGCTACTCATTCCTCCGGCGAACCGGCGGAGAGGATGGTTACTTCGTCCATCGCGTTCCCTTCGCGGGCATTATCCCGTGCAGGTTCCTGGGGTCGACGAGGCGTGCTCGTCCTCTCAGCCGGTTCACAGCTCCCCCTGCGAGGAAGACTATCCCGCCCGCGGCATTAACGTTTGCAGAACGACCGGTTCGCGTGCGGGTCGAGGGAGGGCTCGTCGCTCATCGACGCCCGTATCGACCCACGAGGGCCGGCGGCGTGCCGGTCTAACGTGATATACACCTCGCGAGTCTATGCGGTAGAGGGGCGTCGCGCGATGGTCGATTCGATGGACCAGCTTCGGTTCGGCACGGAGCTCGTCAAGCGCGGCTTTGCCCGCATGCAGCAGGGCGGCGTCATCATGGACGTCACCAACGCGGAACAGGCCTCGCTCGCAGAGGAGGCCGGGGCCGTCGCGGTGATGGCGCTGGAGCGGGTCCCCGCGGACATCCGGGCCATGGGCGGTGTCGCCCGCATGGCCGACCCGCTCAAGGTTCGCGAGATCCAGGCTCGCGTCACGATTCCCGTGATGGCCAAATGCCGCATCGGCCACACCTCCGAGGCCCGGATCCTGGAGTCGCTCGGAGTCGACATGGTGGACGAGTCCGAGGTCCTCACGCCGGCGGATCCCTTCTACCACGTCGACAAGAAGGCGTTCCAGGTACCGTTCGTCTGCGGCGCCCGAAACCTCGGGGAGGCGCTCCGCCGCATCGACGAGGGCGCGGCGATGATCCGCACGAAAGGCGAGGCCGGAACGGGCAACGTGATCGAGGCCGTCCGCCACATTCACCAGATCAGCTCGGAGATCGCCCTCGTCCGCAAGATGACCAAGAAGAACGCCGCGCTCTGGGCCCGGAAGGCCCGGGTGCTGCCCTCGACCGTGGAAGAGGTCCGGGCGCTCGGACGCCTGCCCGTCGTCAACTTCGCAGCCGGAGGGATCGCGACTCCGGCGGATGCCGCGCTCTGTCGACTCCTCGGGGTCGACGGGATCTTCGTGGGGAGCGGGATCTTCAAGTCCCAGCACCCGGAGAAGGTCGCGCGCGCGGTGGTGGAGGCCTCGCTGCACTTCGATCAGCCCGAGGTGCTCGCCCGCGTCTCGGAAGGGCTCGGGGAACCGATGAAGGGTCTCGATCTCGCGGGCGTGCCGGACTCCGAGTTGCTCCAAGCGCGCGAGTCGCAACCGGCCGCGCCCCGACGCCCCGGTGTCACCGAGGCCTAGTCAGTCCATTCGACCGCGCCCTTTACCTAAGTGACCTCCGATGCTCTATCGGAGGAGCCCGTGCGCATCGTCCTCGTTACTCCGTTCTTCTATCCCCACGCCGGGGGTGTCGAGACGCACGTCCGCCAGCTCGCACGGGGATTCGCGCTGCAGGGCCAGGACGTGGTGGTGCTCACCGCGCGCTTCGATCCCGACCTACCCGCGCAGGAGGATCTCGAAGGGTACCGGATCGCCCGAGCGCCCTGCCGAGCGGTCCTCCTCAACACTCCGATCGATCCCGCGGTCGGCCGCGTGCTCAAGGGGCTGAAGGCGGACATCGTCCACCTGCACTACCCCCCACCGCTCACCTCGTACTTTGCGGTCCGCGCGCTGCAGCGGAGCCCGGTCCCGATCTGCCTCACGTACCACTGCGATCTCTACCTCCCGGGCCCCTGGGGTCGCGTCCTCACGGAGGCGTTCCAGCGGATCTTCCTGACCCGCACGCTGGCCCGGGTCGATCGGATCATCGTCCACACGCGCAGCTATGGGATGACCTCCGCCGTCCTGCGCGGACGGCCCCTCGAGATCATCCCCTCGGTCGTCGATCTCGATCGATTCCGGCCCGGCCTCGACGCCTCCGACATCCGCCGCGATTTCGCGCTCGAGGGAAAGCGAGTGCTCGCATTCACCGGTCGGCTCGTCCCGCACAAGGGCGTGGACGTGATCCTGCGGGCGCTTGCCGAGCTGCCCAGCGACGTGGTACTCCTCGCGATCGGCAGCGGCCCCCGCTTCGCGTACCTCCGACGACTCGCGTACCGCCTCGGCGTCCCCCACCGCGTGCGATTCCTGACGGAGGTCTCGGACGTCGACCTGCCCCGGTACCTCTGCGCGGCCGATCTGTTCGTCTTTCCCTCCCAGAACCGGCTCGAGGGCTTTGGGCTCGCGGTAGCCGAAGCGATGGCCGTGGGGCTCCCGGTCGTCACGGCGGACATGCCCGGGGTCCGAGAGGTGATAGAGCCGGGGAAGGAGGGACTCCTCGCCGAACCGCTGATCGCCTCCGATCTGGCCGCCCGCATTCGGGAGATCCTCGACGACGACGCGATGCGCGCTCGGATGGCTGCCGCCGCGCGCAAACGCGCGGAGCAACGCTACGGTGTCGAGACCGTGACCGGCCAGCTCCTCAAGCTCTACGCCGAGGTGCTCGCAGATCGTTGATCTCGTCGCGCAGGCGTCGCGCTTCGAAGCCGGCGGCCGCCCGCCAGTCGCTCTTCGAGGATGCGTACAGGATGCTGCGAGAAGCCGCCGCTAGGAGCCCGCGGCCGTTGCGGTCGACCCCGCCCGAGATGCTCGCGGCGAGATCCCCGCGCTGCGCACCGATCCCGGGAAGAAGGATCGCGCCCCGCTCGCCGAGCGCGGCGCGGGCCCGCGCGACCGCTCGAGGATCGGTGGCCCCGATGACGACGCCGGCGTTTCCGCTCTTGCGCGCGAGCTTGCCCACGGTCCGAACGATCTCGATCCACAGCGGCGAGGAGCCATGGCGGATTTCCTGGAAGTCCCGGGAACCGGGGTTGCTGGTGTGGGCCACTACGAAGTAGCCCCGATCGGGACGGGCCGCGACCGGTACAAGGCTCTCCCAGCCCATCCACGGGGTCACGGTGATCGCGTCGAACCCGAAGGCATCGAACACTCCGTCGGCGAGCAGGCGCATGGTGTTCGGGATGTCGTTCGCTTTCAGGTCGAGGATCTTGATGCGGCTCGGCCCGATCTTTCGGACGACACGCTCCAGGGCGCCGAACCCTGCCGCTCCGTAGCTCCAGTAGGCGGCGAGCTGCATCTTGTACGCCGACACGTACGGGCGCGTGGCCCCGACGATCCCGCCGAGGAAGGCATCGAGCTGACGGGTCCGACTCTGCCGGCGCAGGGGGGAGGGCGTTCGCGCCGGGTCCGGATCGAGCCCCACCGACACCAGCGAATTGGTCTCGCAGAGGACATGGTCGAGGCGGTCGAGGAACGGGGCAGGCACGTTCGGTCCATCGTCGCCGGCCCGATAAGGCGTACTCCCCCTCGGAGAGCTCAGCGTTCAGGCGCGGTGTCGGGTTTTTATCAAGACCCGCTGTGGGGAGCGACCGCGAGAGAACGAACGTGACGGAAGCTGCGGAGCCCGCCTCACCCACCGATACCCGGCTGCGCGACCTGCGACCGACGGACGCCCCCGTCCAGATCCTGGGACGCGTCGTGACGGTGGAGCGTCGCGAGTACACCAACACCGCCGACGGTCGGCGTCGCACGTTCCTCTCGGGCCTGTTGAGCGACGGGACGGCGACCGTCCGGTTCACGTGGTGGGAACCTCCGGCCGAGGGCGTCGACCGTGGAACGGTCCTGCGCGCCGTGAACGCTCAGGTCCGCGAGTTTCGGGGACGGCCCGAGGTCTCGTTCGGCTACCGCACGCGCGTCGCGCCGGCGAGCGAGCTCGAGCTCCCGCCGGTCGACGGCGACGACATTCCTCTGCGCAAGATCCGCGAGCTGGGAGCCTCCGATGAGGGATTCCGCATCGAGGGCCGAGTGGTGCGCATCTCCCCGCGCACGGTCACCGTCGGAACCGAGCAGCGGGCGATCTACGAAGGTCTCCTCGCCGACCGGAGCGGCTCGATCGCCTTCACCTCGTGGAGCGACTTCGCTCTCCAGGCCGGCCAGACGGTGCGCATCGCGGGAGGATACGTGCGCATGTTCCGCAACCGCCCGCAACTCAATCTCGATGAGCGCTCGGTCGTGGCCCGTATCGAGGGCGCGGATCTGCCCCAGCCGGCGGAGGTGCTCTCGACCCCACCCCGCCCCATCGCCGAGATCGAGGAAGCGGGCGGAGGAGAGTCGATCGCGCTCGAGGGCGTGATCCTCGGGCTCCTTCCCCCGAGCGGCCTCGTCTATCGATGCCCCACCTGCAAGCGCGCCGTCGCCGGAGGGATATGTCCCACGCACGGAGCCGTCCAGGGCGTCGCCGATCTGCGAGGACGGTTCGTCGTCGATGACGGCTCGGGCTCGGCCACCGTGAACGCCGCCCGGGAGGGGACCGAGATGCTCTGGGGCGTCTCGCTCGAAGGGGCCCTCGCCCGCCTGCGCGACGCGCCGGACCCGACGCTCCTCGAGGAGCAGCTCTTCGAGGCGACCTTTGGCACTCATGTCCGCGTTCGGGGCCGGGCTTCCAAGGACGACTTCGGCCTGACCGTGTACCCCGAATCGATCGAGCGCGTGACCATCGAGGTCCCGACGCGCGCGCGCGAGCTCGCGGCTCGGCTGGGGAGTTAGACGATGGCGTTGCGCGAGACCGCCTGGCGGGAAACGGTCGCGGAGATCCTGGCCGCGCTCCAAGAGGAGCGCGGCACCGGGGAGCGAGCGGCCACGTACCTGCTTTCCCCGTACGGGTCGCGGATGAGCCGAGTGCTCATCGCGGGGACCCTGAGCCCGCCGGAGTCGATCGGCCGGGATCCCGCCCAGCCGTTCTGGCGCTCCCGCCTCACCGACCCCACCGGTACGGTGGCCGTGACGGCGGGCGGCTTCCAGCCGCGGGCCATGGCGCAGCTGCGCGCGATCACGACGCCCCAGCCGGCCTTGGTCGCCGGGAAGGTCCATCTCTACCGCGGGAACGACGGAACGGGATACGTTTCGATTCGGGCGGAAGCCCTACGCCCGCTGGACGAGGGTCAGCTGCGGGTCGCGCTTCTCGATGAGCTGAGCCAGAGCCTCGATCGACTCGAGCTCGTAGAACGGCTCCTGAAGGAGCCGATGGTCCCCGATGCGAACCTGCGAGCGGAAGGGATCGGCGCCGCGGGGCTGCGGGCGGCCCGGGAGGCGATCCGGCGGTACCCCGCCATCGACCGCTCCGCCTTCCGGACGACCCTGAAGCTGTTGCTCCCTGCGATCGAGGGCCGCGCCCCGTCCCCCTCGGCCGCGCCCGGTATCCCGGCGACCGTTCGGGTGACACGGGTGGAGGCCCCAGCCCACCGGCGCCGAGAAGCCCCGAGCGCGTCCGAACGCGCGAACGAGTCGGCGTTCCTCGATGTGATGGACGAGCTCGCGGATGGGTCGATGGACGGATATGCGGACTACCGCGAGCTGCGTCAGCGCCTGGCGGAGCGGGGCCTCTCCGAGGAGGCCGCGGAGACCATCCTCGCCCGCCTGCAGGACGACGGCGTGGTCGAGGAGCCGATCATGGGCCGCCTTCGCCGCGCTTCCGCCCTCACGGACGGCTGACCCAAGCCGCCCGCCGATTGGATACATTTATACCACCTCGACACTCGGCGGCGGGGGGATGAAGACCACCTGTCTCTCCGATCACGTGACGAGACCAGCGACGAACTGACCCCCACCTTCCAACGGAACTAGAACTCAATGGCCCACAAGTACTCGTATTGGCCCCTCGCGGTCTTCATGGCCATCGTCATCGTGGCCGCCAGCGGAGCCGGGGCCTACCTCTACTACCACTCCAAGCTCTCCCCGACGAAACCGCTCCTTTCGGTCGAACTGGGCGACAACGTGACCGTGAACTACGTCGGCTACTTCGGAAGCGGTCCCCAGGCCGGTGCGATCTTCGACACGTCGCTCTGGAGCGTCGCGAACAACTCGAACCTGAAGAAATCTCTCGAATTCGCCAATCGAGGATCGCAAGCGGCCTACACGCCGCTCGGCGTCCATGTCGGGCCCACCGCTCCATCCGGCGGCTACGTGGTCCACAACACCACCTTCAACACGGTCATCACCGGGTTCTGGAAGGGCATGCTCGGGATGACCGGGAACGTCAGCAAATGGATCTCGATCCCGCCGTCGCTCGGCTACGGCAACGGGCAGGCCGGGTGCTACCAGAGCAGCCCGCTCGTCTACACGATTCCCGCCACGAACCTCATCGCGCTGTCCACCTTCCATACGCAATATCCCAACGCGACCGCCGCGACGGGGGCCCAGTTCGCTGACCCGCAGTACGGTTGGACCGACTTCGTCCTCAGCGCGAACGCGAGCTGGGTCGTCGTCCAGTACCATCCCACTCTCGGTCAGCTCGCCTCGCCGTACGGGTACCCCGAGCAGGTGACGAACATCTCGACCGCAAGCGGCGGCGCGGGCACGATCACTCTCACGAGCCTGCTCGCCCCCAGCCAGGCGGGACTCGTCCTGGGCAAGCTGCCGAGTTCGGCGAGCACGGTCTGCAGCGCGAACAAGTTCATCGTCAGTTCGATCAGCCCCGCTACGAACACCCAGGTCTGGAACTTCAACGCCGAAGTGATGGGGCAGACCCTCGTCTTCGTGGTCACGGTCCTGAACATCTATCCCGGCCCGAGCCACACGGGCGGGTCCTCCGGAAGCGGCGGGTACTGACCGCGCCCGCCCGAGGCGCTCGGAGCGAGCCTCGCTTAGCGGAGCGTGACCCGACCGTGCTTCTTCAGCTGCTCGAGGGTCGATTCTGCCACGCGGGCTCGAACCTCTTCCGGCCCGGCTCCGCGCCGCTGGGGGGCGAACCGACGCGCGGCGTCGCGCGCCTCCTCCCGGCGCTGGCGTGACTTATCCACCAGCTGCACGGCCTCACGGTCGAGGGTCGCGAACTCCCGGTTCACCGAATCGAGCTTCTCCATGATCTGGCGGCGCAACAGACCCTTCGCTCGCATCTGCGCAACGACCGAGCCCTGGGCGACGAGATTGGAACGGACCTCATCGAGCTTCGCGTCCCGGTCGCCCTTCAGGCGAACGGTCTCCGAGCCGAGGCGGCTGACCTCGCCCCGCGCTTCCCGCATCGCGGTCTCCGCCTCCTTCAAGCGTTTCTCGTGTTCGGCGAGCACCGCGGCGTGCGCTTCGAGCTCTTTGAGGAACTGGCTGCGCTCGCGCATCCGTGCGATGAGCGCGTTCTCCTCCTTGACGGGGAACGCGTGGGTCTGCTGGCGCAGCTCGAGCTCGGCGATCTCCTTGCGGACCTGCTCGGGCCGCGCGCGCTCGCTCGCGGGGATCTCCGAGCGGATCTCCCGAGTGCGGGCGGTGAGCTCGTCGAGCTTCGCGCGGGCCGCGTTGCGTGCATCGCGCAGTCGGGCGATCTCCCGGCCCATCTGGCGGTGTTCCTCGTAGCGTTGCTCGGCGGCGGCCTGCGGACCGTGCTGGGAATCGTAGAGGGCCTTCTGCTCGGCCGCGAGCTCGCGGACCTGGTCGACCAGGTCCTGACGGCGCTGGTGGAGGATGCGCAGCTTGCCGTCGATCGCCTCGAGGCGATCGCGGCCCTCCCGCTCCTCCTGCTCCGCCTCTTCGGAGAGGAACGCCGTCCGTCCGCGCATGGCCCCACGACCAACGGAGGGTCTCAAATAGACTACCCCCGCACCCCGCGGTCCGCTTAGGATAGGAAGAGCCAGAGGAGGTTGGCGATGGCCAACGCGGCGAAGGTGTACGGCAGTGCGCGTTTGAGATAGGTGGGCCAGGTGATCGTCACGCCCGCTCGGCGCGCGGCCGAGAGCGCGACGATGTTGGAGGCGGACCCGATCGGGGTGCCGCTCCCGCCGATGCCGAGTCCCAAGACCGAGGCAAACACGAGGGGCTTTGCGGAGAGCCCCGTGTCGGTGGAAAGCCGGGCGATCAGCGGCCCGGCCACCGCGGCCATGGGAACGCTGTCGATGAACGCCGACGCAAGGGCGAGCGCCCAGAGCAGGATCGAACCCATCACGAGGAGGTTTCGGGTCCCGATCGACGCGAGCCCATCCGCGATCGCGCTCACGGCGCCGGTGCCTACGAGCGCCCCGACGAGGATGAAGAGCCCGAGCAGGAACAGCACGATCTCCCCATCGAATGAGCGGATCACCCGGGTCGTGTAGACGGGGAACGATAGCGCCAGCGCCACGAGCCCGCCGAGCACGCCGATCAGCCAGACGGGTATCCCGAGGGCCCCGGGTACCGATAGGAACACCAACAGGACCGCGAACGCCCCGACCGCCGCGGCCAATCGAAGGGGCGGATGCTCCGCACGGAAGGGTACGGCGGAGGCGGGAGCTTCCCGCGGGGTTCGGTCGACCCTTCGCGAGAATAGGTACAGAGTTACGGCGAGTGCGGCGAGCGCCGGCAGGGCCGCATACTGCAGGAAGTCGATGAACGTGTAGCCGAAGTACTCGCCGAGGATCAGATTCGGAGGATTCCCGACGAGCGACATCGTCCCCCCGATGTTCGCCGCCGCGATTTCGGCGAGCAACAGCGGGATCGGGTTCTGCCCGAAGCGCCGGACGATCTCCAGGGTCACGGCGGCGAGCAGGCTCATCACCGCGACCGCGTTGACGAACGCGCTCAGGACCGCCGTGAGAAGCACCAGGGATGCGTAGAGGGCGAGTGGGCGGTCGGCCGTCCGACGTGCGATCGCGTGGGCCGCCGCGCGGAACAGCCCGAGGGCGCCGAGGAGGCCGGCGAAGAGGAGAACCCCGACGATCAAGCCGAGCGTGTTCCAATCAACCGCGCCGGCGTTCCCCCCGGGGCCCGACGGCACGAGCGATGGCAGCGGGACCCAGCCCACGGCGATGACCGCGACGGCCCCGCCCAGCACGAACGCGGCGCGGTAGCGCTCCCATCGAGCGACGAGCAGGAGCGCGATCGCGAAGACCGCGATGGCTCCCCACGCCCCCGGCTCGACCATCTACCTCCGCCCGAGCCTCCGCGAGGGTTCAGGTCTTAGGAGTCCGGGCGGAAGTGGGCGGTTCCGTGTCTCCGGCGCGGGGCCGCTCGGGGCGGAGGCGAGTGAGCAGATGCGCGGCGAAGAGAGCGGCCGGCACGGCCGCGTCGATGTTGACCACGGCGAGCGGCGCGCACGATTGCAGCATCGAGGAGAGCGCGCCCTCCCCGGCGCCGCCCCGGCCGTAGCCGACCGAGACGGGGACCCCGACAACGGGGGCGCGGACCAGGCCCGCGACGACCGTGGCGAGGGCTCCCTCTCGTCCCGCGAACACGAGGTAGCACCGAGGGCGATGGCGCTCCAGCTTCCTCACGGCGCGCAGGAGGCGGTGCAGCCCCGCCACTCCGACGTCGTAGGCCGTCACGGTCCGGATCCCGAGTTCGTTGAGTACCGCCCGGGCTTCTTCGGCGATGACCACGTCGCTCGTCCCCGCGGTGACGAGCGCGATCGGTCCCCGTGCGTAGTGAACATGCAGCGGTCCGAGGAGCCGGAGCACCCGTCCGCCCGCGAGCTCCCGGACGGGAAGCCCCGTCGCCCGTTCCGCCCGGAGACGTCGCAGCTGAGCGGGGGTGGGGCGGGAGACGATAGCGCCTTCCCCCTTTCGGTGAAGCGCACGAAGGATGCCGACCAGATGCTCGGCGCTCTTGCCCTCCGCGAGCACTATCTCGGGGACCCCGGTGCGTCGCGTCCGCGCGCGATCGAGGCGAGCGTATCCGCCGACCGTGAGCTCGGTCGGTGAGCTTTTCCGGGGCTCCGTACGTCGGGTCACGACTTCCACGACCCAAGTTGTGATATATCGGGTGCTAGTAGTCGCGCCCGGCGGCCCCCCATGCCGGACTTCTCACTCACTCCGGAACAGGAAAGCCTCCGGGACCTCGCCCGGAAGTTCGCGCGGACCGAGATGGCGCCGCATGCCGCGGAGTGCGACAAGGCCGGACGCTTCCCCGAGGAGATCTATCGCAGGGGCTGGGAGCTTGGACTGATGAACCTGAACGTGCCGACCGAGTACGGCGGCAGCGGCCTCTCGGTCATGGACCAATGCCTGATCGTCGAGGAGCTCGCCCAGGGCTGCGGGGGCATGACGACCTCGATCATCGCCAACTGCCTCGCGCTCGAACCGATCATCCTCGGCGGGACGGCGGAGCAGCGGGCGCAATGGCTCACGCCGTTCTGCGCGGAGTACCATCTCGCGTCCTTCTGCCTGACCGAGCCCGGCGGCGGCAGCGATGCCGGTGCGCTGAAGACGCGTGCGCGAAAGGAGGGGGATCACTACGTCCTCGACGGGGAGAAGTGCTTCATCACCAACGCCCCCCACGCCTCGCTGTACACGGTCTTCGCGACGATCGATCCGCAGCTCGGCCACAAAGGGATCACCGCGTTCATCGTTCCCCGCGACACTCGCGGGGTCGCTCCCGGAAAGGACGAGGACAAGATGGGCCACCGCGCGAGCTCTACCAGCACGGTCCACTTCGAGGGGGTTCGAGTGCCCGTCGCGAACCGGCTCGGCGCCGAGGGCGAAGGGTTCTCGATCGCGATGCGCACGCTCGACCAGACCCGGACGCCGATCGGCGCGCTCGCGACCGGGATCGGCCAGGCGGCGCTCGACCACGCCGCAAAGTACGCGCTCGGTCGCCGTTCGTTCGGCAAGCCGATCGCCGAGCACCAAGCGATCCAGATCAAGCTCGCCAACATGGTCCAGTCCATTCGCGCCGCGCGGCTCCTCACCTGGCAGGCCGCCGTGACGATCGACCGGGGAGAGCGGGGATCGCTCGAGTCGGCGATCGCGAAGTGCTTCGCCTCCGACGCCGCGATGCGCGTCGCCGACGACGCAATCCAGATCTTCGGCGGCTACGGCTACATGAAGGAGTATCCGGTCGAGAAGCTCCTGCGCGACGCGAAGCTCACCCAGATCTATGAGGGCGCGAACGAGATCCAGCGGATCGTCATCTCGAAAGAGTTGCTGCGAGCGTACGCGTAGGCCCGGGGTAGCCGATGGAGATCGCCGTTCTGATCAAGCCGGTACCGGAGGCGGAGACCCGCCTGCGCGCCCGAGCCGACGGGACCCAGCTCGACGCCGAGGGCGTCAAGTTCGTGCTCGCCGGCTACGACGAGTCCGCGATCGAGCAGGCGCTCCTCCTCCGCGAGGCGACGCCCGGCTCGAAGGTACGGGCGCTCGCGTTCGGTCCGGCGCCCCGCACTGAGGAGGTCCTGCGCGCCGCCCTCGCCCTCGGGGTCGATGAGGCGACCTGGGTCGAATCGCCGGCGGAAGGGGCGGACGATCCCGGGATCGTGGCCCGCGCGCTCGCCTTCGCGCTCGCCCGGGTCCCGCACGAGCTCCTCTTGGGAGGCAAGCAGGCGGGCGATGACGAGGAAGGTCTCGTGACGGCCGCCATCGCCGAGTCCCTAGGTATCGTGGACTTCGGCACCGTCGTCAACCTTCGCGTCGACTCGGCGACCGGGTCTCTCACGTTCCAGCGCGCGACCGAGGAGGGCGTCGAGAGCTGGACCGCTCCCCTCCCGTGCGCCATCGCGCTCCAGCAGGCGTGGAACGATCCGCGGACCGCGAAACTGCCGAACATCCTCAAATCCCGGAAGATGCCGATCGCGAAGATCCCCTGGGCCGAGGTCTCGGCCGCGCTCGGAGAGGCGGCCCGACCCCGCTCGGTGGCGGAACGGTTCGAGCTCCCGCCGGCCCGCACCGGCGCGAAGATGATCGAGTACAAGTCCCCGGAAGAGGCGGCGGAGACGCTCGTCCGCATCCTGCGCGAGGAGGCGAAGGTCTTCCCATGACGCCCTCCATCCTCGTCGTCGGCGAGCGGCTTTCCGGCCATCTCACCTCCGCGACGCGGGAGGCGGTCGGGGTTGCGCTCGGGCTCGCGGGCCCCGAAGGCTCCGTGGTCGGATTCCTCGCGGGCAGTTCGCTGGCCCTCTCGGTGACGGAGTTCGGGGAGCTCGGAGTGACGCGCATCCGGACCCGGGAGGACCCGCGCCTCGACGCGGCGGGGGCCGGGGCGATCGCGGTGAGCGTCGTTGCATCGGCAGAGGCGGTCTCCGCGTCCGTCATCGTGACCGGCGGAACGGAATTCGGTCGGGACCTGACGGGCCGCCTGGCCGTTCGATGGAACGCGGCGGCGGCGAACGGCGTGACGGAAGCGACGTGGGCCGATGCGAGCGCGCTCCGCGTACGCCGACCGGTCTACGGGGGCCGAGCCACCGAGACCCGTCGCCTTACCGGGCCGCGCATCGCGATCGCGATCCGTCCCCATGCGTTCGCCGAGCCCACCGCAGGCGCGGCAACGGCCACCACCGAGCCGGACTCCGGCCCGGAGATTCCCGACCCCCTACTGGCAGCGCGACGGAGCGAGGTTGCCGCGGCCGGTTCGTCGGCCGGGCCCGCGCTCTCCGACGCCTCCATCGTGGTCTCGGGTGGCCGCGGGGTTCGGGACGCGAACGGCTTCCGCCTCGTCGAGGAGCTGGCGGCTTCGCTCGGAGCGGCCGTCGGAGCTTCCCGCGCCGTCACCGACGCGGGATGGCGGCCGAGTTCCTTCCAGGTCGGCCAGACGGGCAAGGCCGTCTCTCCGCAGCTCTACATCGCGGTGGGGATCTCCGGAGCGATCCAGCACATTGTGGGCATGGTGAGCTCCCGAGTGATCGTCGCCATCAACAACGACTCCACCGCCCCGATCTTCCGCGTGGCCGACTACGGCATCGTCGGGGACTTGTTCCAGATCGTCCCTGCGCTCACGAAGGAGATCCGACGCGTCCGGGGTCTCCCGGCGAATTGAGGGGCTCGCCGTTCACCGGCGTAGAGGAAACCCTGGCACCTCCCATTCACGTGGCGCAGCCGGGTGGTCTCCACATCGTAGCCGAGGCGCTAGAGTGTGGTGTCGAACACCCGCTTCCCGAGCGGGATCCACACCTAACCGTCGGGGAGAACTCGGCAGCCGAACGCGCAAAGCATGAGCTGTCCGCTCCTCGTCCGTCCTACTTCGCCTCCGGCGTGGAGGAGCTTCGGATCGCTCCGAACGTCTCGACGTGCAGGGAGCCGGTGGTCGAGATCGGACCGGCCTCGGGTCTTGCGGCACGCTCCGGCGCCTTTCAGAAGTATCGAGCGAGGTCGAGCGTGTCGCGCGCGAGGTCCATTCGGGAGTCGCCGGAGGCGGCGCGCGCCGCGCGAAGGAGCTCGCGGAGGTGGCGTTTCGGCTCCCCGGACTCCGATAGCATCGCATGGAACATCTCGATCGCGAGCTTCGGATGGACCCCGTAGAAGCGGGAGTTCCACTTCACGCGGTCCATCTTCTCGAACTCCCGGAAGTCGTGCAGGATCCCCGTCGCTTCGAGTCGCCGGTCGTACTCCGATAGCCGAGAGGCCGATGCGTCGCCCGCCGACCTGGCCGCGAGCGCCGTTTCGGCGGCCTCGAGCCCGCTTCGGATCGCGTAGTTCATGCCCTGGATGACGATCCCGTTGGAGAACACGAATCCCGCCGCGTCCCCCGTGACCATCCAGCCCTCGCCGGAGAATGCCGCGGGCCGGCTCGCCCAGCCGGAGCTGATGAGCTTCGCTCCGTACTCCACGAGCTCGGCGTCCTTCAAGCGGGCGGCGATCGTTGGATGCATCCGGAACCGCTCGATCAGCTCGTGGGAGGGCGTAGGCTGTCCGTACATGGATCCGATGTTCACGATCAGGCCGATCGACAACGTGTCGGCGTTGGTGTAGAGGAACCCGCCCCCCATGACGCCGGGAGGGAGCATGCCGGCGACCCACTCCTCCGCGTGCCCTTCGCCCGGTCCGAGCTGGAAGCGCTCCTCGATCCGCTCGGCGGGGAGCCGATATGTTTCCTTGATGCCGAGCTCGGTGGCGCTCCACTCCAGGCGCTTCGCCGGCCGGATCGGGGTCCCGAGCGTGACGCGAGAGTTCGCCCCGTCGGCCACGATCGTGATCGGGGCGGTCATCGGTTCCCCGCCCTGGAGCACCCCGCGGGCCCGCGTGCCCTCCCACAGAAGGCCGTCGACGGGGACCCCAGTGACCACGGTCGCCCCGGCCTCCTCTGCCTTCTTCGCGAGCCAGGCATCCGTTCGCGCCCGCAACACGGTGTGCGCGGCGAACGGCGCTCGCTTCCAGCGCTCGTCGTCGAAGTCGACCGAGAGCGCTCCATCCTCGGTCAGGAAACCGAATCGCTTGCGCACGATGTGCCGCTCGAGCGGCATCTGCGCGGTCCAATCCGGGAGGATCCGGTCGAGATCGCGCCCCCAGAGAACGCCGCCCGAGAGGTTCTTCGCTCCCGCCTCGGGGGCCCGTTCAAGGAGGAGGACCCGCGCTCCGCCCTGCGCGAGGCGGATCGCGGCGGGGCTGCCGGCCATCCCGGCGCCGACCACGATCACGTCGAAGTCGTCCGCCATCGGTCCGCTGCGCGGACGGGTCGCGACATGATAAGTCTTCGACCGGGGCCCGCGTCCGTTCGCGCTTATATTTCGGCGGCGGTCGAGGCGCTCCGATGGACGTCACGGACTGCCATGTCCACATCAACCCCATCTGGGAGATGCGCCCGGACGCGCTCCAGCTCATCGGGCACATCGATCCCCAGGTCGCGCGGCTGGTCCACGAACCGCGCCTCTTCCTCGACATGCTCGACCGCTCCGGGGTCGAGCGGGCGGTGCTGGTCAACTACGTCGCACCGGAAGTGATCGGATACACCGAGAAGGCGAACGCGTTCGTCAGTGAGTACGCCCGAGCCGACCCGGATCGGCTCATCGCGGTCGGAGGGATCTCGCCCGATCACCCCAAACCGGCGGAGGAGATCCGCCACCTCGTCGATGCGCTCGGCATCCGGGCGTTGAAGCTCCACCCCCCGCACCAGCTCTTCCGTCCCAACGATTACGCGGAGGGCCGACACCCGGGCCTCTCGGAGATCTACGCCGCGTGCGCCCGGCACACGCTCCCCGTGATATTCCACACGGGCACGTCGATCTTTCCCCGCGCCCGGAGTCGCTTCGGGGACCCGCTCCTCCTGGAGGACGTGGCCCTGGACTATCCCGAGCTGACGATCGTGCTGGCCCATGGGGGCCGTCCGTTCTGGACGGAAGAGGCCGTCTACCTCGCTCGGCGGTTCCCCAACGTGTGGCTCGAGATCTCCGGCGTCCCTCCGACGAGGCTGCTCGAGTACTTTCCCATCCTGCCCCGCATCTCGGACAAGGTTCTCTTCGGCAGCGACTGGCCGGGGCCCGGGGTCAAAGGGATCGGCGAGAACCTCGAGCAGTTCCGCGCCCTGGGGCTGCCGGAGGACGCGCAGCGGCGCATCCTCGAGGAGAATCCCCGCCGCGTGTTCCGTCCCCGCTAGCGTCGGGTACGGCGGACCGAGGCGCTCGCGAACGTGGCGGCCCCGAACCGCCCCTCGTCCAAGACCTGGACGCGATCGGGAGCGAAGCGGAAGAAGGCGAGCGTTCTCAATCCGTCCGCGAGGAGCCGGTCCTGCGGGGTCCGCCCGCGCAGGTACTGCGCGTAGCGGGGGAACCGGCGCGCGTAGACCCGGCTCGCGGTCTTCGCCGCCGCGCCCGAGACCCGATGCGCCTTTCCGAACAGCTGCGCGCCCCGGTCGTTGCCGCCCCAGCGCTGCGTCGAGCGAAAGATCGTCAGGGCCATGGACGGGTTCCGGAGGAGGTTCTGGGCGTGCGTGGACGCCGGATCCGAGATGAAGTAGAATTCGAGATCGGGCGTGTAGGCGACGAACGCGGTGTTGATGTGCGCCCGGTGTCCGGGGGCGACGGTCGAGATCGAGGCGATCGCGGTCTCCGATAGGATGTGCGCGAGGCTCGCCCGTACGGCGCTCTCCGCGAACGCGCGAGACTCGAGACGGACGACCACGTTCCCCCCATCGGCCCCGGCACTAAAGGCTTCGGTCCGCCGATCCGCGCTCCCCGGAGAGCGGACGTGAGGACTTACATACCCACCCCGTCTCGTTAGGGCGTGACCGATCCCTCCAAGCCGGACGCTTCCGACGAAGCTCCGGCTCCCTCGGAACCCGAAGCGGCTCCCGCCACCGTCGAGCTCGTCGAAAGCGGCGAAGACGTCGGCCGACTCCCGCTGCCTCGGAAGAGCCGGGGCGAATCCTTCGGCATCGCGAGCCGACTGCTCGGAGCCGCGCGGATCCAGGTCATGTGCGACGACTCGATCTCGCGGATGGGTCGCATCACGGGGAAGATGAAGAAGAAGATGTGGATCCGAGAGGGCGATCTCCTCGTCGTGCGCCCGTGGGGATTCCAGGAAGGAAAGGCCGACATCATCTTCCGCTACAGCCGCACCCAGGCGCAGTACCTCTCGCGCCGCAAGCTCCTGCCCGCCTCGATGGATCTGTTCGGCGCGCCGGATGCACCTCCCTCCGACTCGGTCCCGCCCACGGCCACCTGAACCAGGATGACGGCCCCGGCCGCCCCCCGCATCGATTCGCTCGAGATGGCGGTCGCCGAGGAGAACGCGGTCGCCCTCGGGGTCCCCATCGACGCCCTGATGGAGAACGCGGGACGCGCGGTCGCCGAAGAGGCGGCGCGTCGACTCTCCGCCCCGCCCTCCCGGGTCGGGATCCTCGTAGGGATGGGCAACAACGGAGGAGATGCCATGGCCGCGGGCTACTACCTCTCCCAGTGGGGCTACCAAGCCGAGGCCTGGCTTGTTCGGCCCGCGACGGAGATCCGCTCGCGCGCATCCCGACGGTGCTTCGAGCGAATCGAACGCCGCGGCATGATCCATCTGCGGCTTCCGCGGCCGGAAGAGCTCGCGAACCTGACGATGCTGATCGACGGGCTGCTCGGTACCGGGCAGACCGGACCGTTGCGTCCGCCGTACCGGGAGGCGGTGGCGCAGGCGAAGGCGAGTGGTGTGCCGATCCTCTCGATCGACGTGCCCACGGGGATCTCGAGCCCGGACGGCCTGCGCCCCCGCTGGACCGTAGCCCTCACCGCCCTCAAGGAGAGCATGGTCCCGGAGAACTCCGGAGAGATCATCGTCCGCGACATCGGCATCCCGGCGGACGCCTGGCTGCGCACGGGGCCCGGCGAGTTCTATTTCTTGCCGAGGAGCCGGGGGGCCGTTCAGGAGGCCGGCCGCTCGGCCCGCGTCATCGTGATCGGTGGAGGGCCGTACGCCGGGGCTCCCGCGCTCGCCGGCCTCGCGGCGCTGCGCTCGGGCGCGGAGCGCGCCACGGTGCTCACCCCGGGAAGCGCGGCGCTTGCGGTGCAGTCGTTCAGCCCGAACCTGGTCGTCCGCGCCTTCGGGACCGATCACTTCCGACCCGCGGACGTTCCGGCGATCCTGGAGTTCATCCGCACCGCGCCCCCCCGGGCCATCGTGATGGGGATGGGCGCGGGCCGAGATCCCGAGACCGTCGCCGCCCTCGCCGCGGTGCTCGAGCACCTGCGAGCGACGACGCCGTTCGTGGTGGACGCGGACGCCCTCGGTGCCCTGCCTTCTCCCAAGGCCGGGACCATCGGCGAGCCCGGCCCGGGCCTGATCGCCACCCCGAATGCCGGCGAGTACCGCCGATACTTCAGCGGTCCGAGCGACGCGGCGCTCTCGGAGCGCATCGAGCACGCCCGGCGCGCGGCGCTTGATCGGCGCATCGTGCTCCTGGTGAAGGGCGACCCCGACATTCTCACCGATGGAGACCGGACGTTCCAGAACTACCACCATCATCCCGCCGCCACGGTCAGCGGCGTCGGGGACGTTCTGGGAGGCGTCCTGGGAAGCCTGCTCGCCCAGGGGGTCTCCCCGCTGCACGCCACCCGGCTCGCGAGCTACTGGGTGGGCGAGGCCGGCATTCGCGCGGCGGCTCGGGAAGGCCTCGGGCTCGTCGCCACGGACGTCATCGAGGAGGTCCCCCACGCGCTCGTCGGGGGGCTCTCCCGCATCGAGCGCGCGGCTTGAGCGCGCCGCTCAGGCATACCGGACCCGGCCCCGGATCTCTTTCGCTCGCGTGCGGACCGCGGTCTGGCCGTTCGGATTCCCGATCGCGTATCCTTCGTGGAATGCGCGGGTGAGTGCCTCGCTCTCCGGGCTCAGCGCTCGCAGGTCCTCTTCCACGAGGTGGAGATCGATGCCGAGTTCCTCGACCCCCGGGCTCCGCGTACCCATCGATAGATCGAGCAGCGCCGGCAGGGCTTCCGGGCCGTCCGGGTAGAGCACGTTGGAGCTCGTCAGGTCTCCGTGGGAGATCCCGCCGGCGTGCAGCTTGCCGAGCGCCATCCCCAAGGACCGGACGGCCCCGCGCACGAGCGTCGGCGCGAGGTTTGGATCTTCTAGGATCGACTTCAAGGTCGGTCCGGGAAGTTCCTCGAGAACGAGCCGGTGGTGGAGCACGTCCACGTCATAGACGATGGGCGTGCGCACTCCCGCGCGACGAGCGTCGAGGAGCAGCCGGGCCTCCGTCCGGGTTCTCTCGCGCCGCAGGCGCTCATCCAGCGCTTTGGGCCGATACCCCTTGGCCTCACGATCCTTCACGATCGCCGGGAATCCCCACCAATCGACCGCGCGCAGGGTCGCCTCCGCTCCCCGGTGGACCACTCGGCCCGCCGCGGGAGAGCTGTCGTCCGTCTTCGGCTTGCCCACGTCCGCTTCTCCGTTCGTCCGAGTCCCGCGGCCGGTGTTCGACGGCGGGCGGAACGCGAGGTCCACGTCGGAGGCCTACTATAGCGTGGCCCCGCGGGTGGGTGCGATGGTCGACCGTGCGACGGCGCGCGCCGTCGCGCGGAGCAGGAGGATGCGTTATTTGGCAACCGGACCTCGACCGGAGGAGGTCGGAAGATGGCAGCCACGGGCCTAGTCGGGAAGAAGAGCGAGGAAGACGGGGTCGAGCTGTTGATTCTCAAGCACCCGCCGGTCAACGCCCTGAGCACGTCGCTCCTGAGCGAGCTCGACGCACAGATCCGGGAACTCGCCGCAAACGCGAACGCGCGCGCCCTGATCCTGACGGGGGACGGCCAGTTCTTCAGTGCGGGTGCCGACCTGAAAGAGATGGCGACGCTCGGTCTCGACCGGGCGGTGGAGATCGTCCGTAAGGGCCACGACCTCTTCGGCCGCATCGCGGGGCTCCGCGTGCCCGTGATCGCCGCGATCAACGGTCTGGCGCTCGGAGGCGGCCTCGAGCTCGCACTCGCCTGCGATCTCCGGGTCGCGGGAGAGTCCGCGAAGCTCGGGGCTCCCGAGGTCAACTTCGGTCTCATGCCCGCGTACGGGGGCACGCAGCGCCTCTCCCGTCTCCTGGGATCGGCGAAGTCCAAGGAGCTCATTTTCACCGGAACGATGATCTCGGCCGCCGAGGCGCTCCGACTGGGGTTGGTGAACAAGGTCGTTCCGGCGGGGCAGGAGCTGCGCGCCGCCCGCGACCTCGCGCACACCATCGCCCAGAAGGCACCGAAGGCCGTTCAGGCCTCGAAGCGCGCGATCAACGAAGGACGAGAGCGTTCGCTCTCCGAGGGGATCGAGCTCGAGACGAAGCTGTTCGAGACCGAGGTGCTGCCGAGCGAGGACCTCGGAGAGGGGATTGCCGCCTTCGTTGAACATCGACCGCCGAAGTTCCGGGGAGCCTAGCGATGCCGTTCGAGTTCTCGTTCACCGCCGACCAGGAGGCGTTCCGCACGGCCGTCCGCTCCTTCCTTGAGCGCGAGGTCGCCCCGATCCTGGTCGAGATGGACGAGAAGGAGGAGTTCCCGCGCGCGACGGTCCGCCGAATGCAGGAGGAGGGGTTCTTCGGGGTCCCGATCCCCGAGGAGTACGGCGGCCTCGGTCTCGGCAAGGTCGGATACTGCATCCTGCTCGAAGAGATGGGCCGGGTCGACGCGTCCCACGGCACCATCCTCGGGGCCCACACGTCGCTCGGCACGACCCCGCTTCTGTACTACGGGACGGAAGCCCAGAAGAAGCGCTGGCTCGTGCCCGCCGCGAAAGGGGAGAAGCTGCTCGCCTTCGCCCTCACCGAGCCCGGATCCGGCTCGGACTCCGGCGCCGTCCACACGATCGCGGAGGCGGCGGGAGATCGCTGGCGCATCACGGGAACGAAGCTCTACTGCACGAACGGCCGGGAGGCCGACACCATCATCGTGATGGCCGCGAACAACGCGAAGCTCGGCCCGAACGGCGGAGTGAGCGCCTTCCTCGTGGACACGAACTCGCCGGGGTTCCGAGTGGGGCGATGCGAGAAGAAAATGGGCCTGCACGGCACCTCCACCGCGGAGCTCATCCTCGATCACGTCGAGGTCGGCCCCGAGAACGTCCTCGGGGAGGTCGGCAAGGGATTCCACGTGGCGATGACCGCCCTCGACGTCGGCCGGGTCTCGCTCGGGGCCGCCTCGCTGGGCGGCATGCAGGCGGCCACGACCCAGGCGATGGAGTTCGCCAAGAACCGGACCCAGTTCGGACTGCCCATCAGCGAGTACGAGGTCATCCAGTTCAAGCTCGCCGACATGGCGATGCACATCCACGCGCTCCGCTACATGGTCTACCACGCCGCCGCGCGCCAGGACCGCCTCGGGACGAACCCGAAGGCGTGGAGCCACCTCGAGCGATTGGAGAAGACGCGCGAGGCGGCGATCGTCAAGTGCCTCGCGTCGGAGTGGGCCGCGGACGTGATCGACGAGGCGCTCCAGATCCACGGGGGCTTGGGGTACATCCGCGGCACGCCGATCGAGCGCGCCTACCGGGATGCGCGCATCAGCGAGATCTTCGAGGGGACGAACGAGATCCAGCGGCTCGTGATCTCGCGCGATCTCATGGGCCGGGGCTTGTAGCCGTCGCTTTCGCGATCGCTTCCGCGTGCAGGACACGCCGGAGCACCTTCTGGATCCCGCTGCGGGGAAGCTCCGAGCGGAACTCGATCGAGCGGGGCGCCTTGTAGTGCGCGAGCCGCTCGCGGACGAAGTCGATCAGCTCCGGCGCCGTAGCGCTCGCACCGGGCTTGAGGACCACGTAGGCGCGGACCACCTCCCCATGCTCGGCATCGGGGACCCCGACCACGGCGACGTCCGCGACCGCCGCGTGTTGGAAGAGGATTTCTTCGACCTCCCGCGGGTAGACCTTGAATCCACCGACGTTGATCATGTCCTTCTTGCGATCGACGATGTAGGCCCAGCCGTCCGCGTCGATCCGCGCGACGTCCCCCGTGTGGAGCCAGCCGTCGACGAGCGCGGCGCTCGTGTCGGCGGCGCTGTGGAAGTAGCCCGCCATCACCTGCGGGCCGCGCACGCACAGTTCGCCCACCTCACCGGGGGCCACATCGTTCTTCCCGGTCTCGAGATCCACGATCCGCTGATCGGTGTCGGGAAGGGGCAGACCGATCGAGCCGGCTCTCCGCGCGCCCTCCACGGGATTCGCGTGGGTCGCCGGCGACGCCTCGCTGAGGCCGTACCCCTCGATGAGCCGGGCCCCTGTCAGCGCTTCGAAGCGGCGCATGACCTCGACCGGGAGCGGGGCCGAGCCGCTCATGCAGAACTTGATCGAGTGCAGGTGGAACTTGCCGATGTCGGGGAACCGGATCAGGCCCATGTACAGCGCGGGGACCCCGGGAAGTTGAGTCGGCTGATACCGGTCGATGAGCTTGAGCGCCTCGGGGATGTCCGGCCGTGTCTGGATGAGCACCGCGTCCCCATCGACCAGACCGAGGAGGAGCGCCACGGTCAGTCCGTAGATGTGGAAGAACGGGATCGAGGCGAGGATCGTTTCGTGGCCGGAGTCGCGGAGGGTGTTCCACGTGTTCAGTTGGGTGATGTTCGCCAGGAGGTTGCGATGTGTGAGCATCGCCGCCTTGGCGAGCCCGGTGGTGCCTCCGGTGTATTGGAACACCGCCACGGTCGTCGCCGGATCGCAGACGTGATCGTCGATCGTTCCCGGGGTCCGGACGACCTTGCCCCAAAGGCGGATCTCCGGCCCGTGGGGAACCCTCGTGTCGCGTCCCTGGCGGCGGAGGACCATGTTCACGAACGGGCGAGTCCGGGCCGGATAGAATTCGCGCAGGCGAGCCACGTACACTACCGGCGCGAAGAAGGCGCCCCGGATCCGTTCCAAGTTCGGGTAGAGGATCTCGAGCGTGACGACCGCCTTCGGCTGGGAGTCCTTCAGCAGCGCGACGAGATCGTCCCCGAAGTACAGCGCGCTGACCTGGACGACGATCGCCCCGGCCCGGAGCACCCCCAGGAACGCGATCGGATAGGCTGGGCAGTTCGGAAGGTACAGCGCAACGCGATCTCCGGGACGGACCCCCTCCCGCCGAAGGCTCGCAGCGAACCGGGCGCTCTCCTGGTCGAGCTGCCGGTACGTCCATCTCCGACCGTAGTAGATCAGGGCCGTGTGGTCCGGAAGATTGCGCATGGACTCGCCGATCACGGCCTGCAGCGTCCCCGGCGGGATCGGGACATGGGCCGGAACCTTCGGCGGGTACTGGCCCAGCCAGGGTCGCGCGGGATCCGTGGAAGGGGGTGCGCTCACCGATCGAACTCCTACTCCGCGCGCGGCTCGTCCTTGACGAACTGCACTCCCGGCTTGTAGCTGCCGGAGAAGCGGACGTGATCGCCGATCGCCAGGTCCTCCTCCCGGCGGACCGTCGGCATCCATCCCGTGATCCGGCCTCCCTCCTCCAGCTCGACGATAACGTAGGCATACGGGGCCTCGTTCAGGAACTCGTCCCCCGGCACGTTCTGAACCGTGTGCGCGACGACCCGCCCCCGGCCCGAGAGATCGATCTCGCCGAGCCGGGCCGCTCCGCATCGGGGGCAGGCGAGCGACCAGGTCGCCGTCACGAATTGGCAGTTCGGGCAGCGGTAGCCTCGCAACCGATGCTCTTCCTCGTAGGCCCGGACGTAGTCCGCGATCGAGTGAGACGCGGTCGGTTCGGAGGAATCGGTCGTATCGATCGCTCCTTCAGCGCCGCGAGAAGATGTGGACCGAGCAGGAACTTCCCGTGGCTCCGACGTTGTGCGCGAGGGCGGTGTCGGTCTTCGGGACGGCCCGTGCGCCCGCGAGCCCATTGAACTGCTCGAAGATCTCGACGACCTGGCCCGCCCCGGTCGCGCTGACGGGGTGCCCCTTCGCCTTCAGGCCGCCGGAGGGGTTCACGGGAAGTCGCCCGTGCAACGCCGTGGATCCCTCGAGGGATTCGCGGGCCGCGGTCCCCCGGGGGTAGAATCCGAGATCCTCGAGCGCAAGGGCCTCGGCGATCGTGAAGCAGTCGTGGACCTCCAGGAAGTCAATATCCTTCGGCTCCATCTTCGCCTGGCGGAACGCCTTCTGGGAGGCGGTGCGGGTCGCGGGGAGTCCGAGGAGGTCCGGCCGATCGTGCATGTCGCCGATCGATCCGGAGCGGGCGCTGGCCCGGATGACGAGCGGCTCGGTCTTCGGCGTCCGGACGAACTCCCGGGCCGCGACCACCACCGCCGCGGCGCCATCGGAGAACGGGCAGCAGTCGTACAGGCGCAAGGGCGAGGCGATGACCGGGGAGTTGAGGTAGACGTCGAGGGAGATCGGCTTGCGGAACTGAGCATGCGGGTTGAGCGCGGCGTTCGCATGGTTCTTGATGGCGATCGATCCGAACATCTCGGGCTGGGTGCGGAAGGCGTGCTGGTAGGCGTCCGCGAGGGTCGCGTAGAGCCCGGGGAAGGTCGCCCCGTTCTTGGTCTCGAAGGCGTAGTCCGCGCCCATGGCGAAGTAGCTCGTCGCCGCGAGCGTGTCGAGGTGCGACAACTTCTCGACGCCCACGACGAGCGCCGCGTCGGCGAAGCCTCCCGCCACGTGGACGAACGCCTCGTGGAGCCCGGCGCTCGAGCTCGAACAGGCGGATTCGATCGTGCACGACGGCACGTCCGGGATCCCGAGCGAGGTGTTGATGAGCGGCCCGACATGGGCTTGGCGCTCGGCCACTCCGAAGGCGTTCGAGACGAACGTGTAGCCGATGTCCTTCGGGGCAAGGCCCGAGCGCTCGATCGCTTCCCAGGCGACGCGCGTGGCGGCCTCCCGGCCGCTCTCCTTCATCTTGCCGTACCGGTTGGAAGCGGCTGCGACGACCCACGTCTCGCGCATCGATCCCTCGGGGATCGTACGAGAACGTTCGGGTCTTTAACCTGACCGGGAAGCCCGCCCCGGCAGCCGGAGATGCTCCAAGAGGGAGTCGAGGGCGCGTTCCGCCTCACGGGGGTCCCGGGTCTTGATCAGGATCCGCCCATTGCGGCTCAGGGTAATCTCCGGTTTCGTCGAGACGATCAGCATCACACGCGCGTTGGTGACGGGGATCCCCTCCGATTCCAGTAGGTGGCGCGCGCGCTCGAGATCGAAGGTATAGCCCCTCCGAGGAAGAGCCTCGTAGGATCCCTTCCCCGAGCAGAGGCGCACGGTCTCGTACACGGGGGAGACCGATGAGGACCGAGGCGTCACGCCGGAGCTCCTACGGCCGATTGAGCGGTTTCCCGCAGCTCTGGCAGTAGGCGGCCGAGCCCGAGTTGAGCGCTCCGCACGACAGACAGGCGCGCGCGTACAGCATCGGGGGCACCGGGGGAGGAGTCCCCGAGGTCTGGATCACGGCCCAGATGATCCCGAGGATCCCCGCGATCAGGGCGAAGATGAACCCGATCGCCGTGAACCAACCCTCTGCGGCGAGGCTGATCGCGGCGAGGGCCACGATCACCACGCTCCAAAGGACCACATCGGAGTGGCCGGGCTTCAGGCGCTCGCCGAGAGCGAAGATTACGAACCCCAGGATGACGGCGATGAAGCCGACGATGAGGCCCCCCCAGAAGGAGTGGTCCACCGGGCCGGGCCGGTACCCGGGGTAGTAGTTGACCGCCGCGAAGATCAGCGTGAGCAGACCCCCGAGAAGGATCAGGACCCCTCCAATGCGTGCCAGGAGGGAAGCGATCGGGCGGAGCTCCTCGGAGCCTTCGGGCGGCATCGGGCATTTCACGCCCCTTCGCCTATTTCAAGCCGAGTCCAATCGGCCGAATACGCTCTCGGTCCTGGAGCTCGGGGTACCGGGTACCGGACGCCGTTCCCAAGAGTACGGGCCTCGCGTTCAGGCGTACGGTTTCCCGCACTTCGAGCAGAACGTCGAGCCCGGCGAGCTCATCGCGCCGCATGCCGGACAAACGCGCTGGAGCGATGGGAGGTTGGGAGACGCGCCGGCGGGGGTGGTGTAGACGAACATCGGGCCACGGGCGGACGGTTTCCACAGGATGGCGAGGATCCCTCCGACTAGGGCGAGGATGAAGCCGAAGCCGAATCCGCCCAGCGTGAACGGCAGGCTCGCTCCGGCGAGGAGCACGATCAGCACTCCGATCGCGGAGGTCCACCGGTGCGTGTGCCGCAGCATCCACGCGCACACGAGCAGCAGCAGTCCGACCAGGACTCCCAGGAACGAGAAGATCAGGATCGTCGTCCCGACCTCCGAGAAGAAGATCGTGAAGGTAATGCCGGCGAAGAACAGAATCACGCCGACGAACGCGATGACGATCCCGCCGAAGATCGTCAGGTAGTACGCGCCGACCGGATAGGTCGGCGTCGAGCTCGGCGCCATCGTCCTAGATGACGCGCTCGCGTATTTCAAGCGTCGGCTCGCGACGCGGTGCCGCCCCGCGAGGGTAGGATTCGGCGTTCTCCCGTCCGAGTCGGCTCCTCAGGGGCGTTGGATGGAGGCCGCTCGCTCGAGATGGCGAATCGCGGGCGCGCGGTGCCGGCCGCTCGTCCCCGGACATCGCCGCCTCGATCGAACCTTCAGGGCTCGGATACCGGGCCAGTTCCGTCCGGAGCAACTCGATCAGCAATCCGAGGACCAGCACCGTGAGAGCGAGATCCAGAACGTACGATGGAATCGCGGAGCCGCCGATCGACGCGTAGGACTGGATGGCGAGGAGGTAGTTCGAGATCGCAACGAGCCCGATCGCCCACAGCCACCATCGCGCCCGGGAACCGAACAGGGCGACCGGAAGGAGGAAGATCAGGGCCGTGAAGGAGAGATACTGAGTCAGCAGGACCGTGCCCGTCAGGACGATCGCGATCGCTCCGAGCGCGGAGCGAGCCCACACCCACGTCACTCCCACGAGGACGATGGTGAGCGAGGCCTGAACGATCGTCAGCGCGCTCGAGGTGTTGAGCCAGCCCTCGCCCTGCAGGACGCCCCAGTAGTTCAGCGAGGAATCCCCGCGGGCGAACTGGGCGAAGAACACCGGACCGGGGAAGGCGCTCCCGTAGATTGCGATCGAGATCAGCGTGACGGCCGCAAAGATCCCCAGCGCGCTCGCGAAGGCGATCGCCCGGCGCGCTCCGGCACGACCGGTCGCGGCCAAGATCGGGAACAGCGCGGGGAACCGTCCCGTCGCGAGGAACCCGCCGATGGCCGCCGCCCGCGCCCAACCGCGACGGGCGAGGTAAAGCACGAGGAGCACGGCCAGCGGAACGATCGCGAGGCTCGCGCCATCCACCTGGACCGCGACCACCGGTAGATAGAGGAACGAGACGAGGATTCCGACGGTCGTCACGGCCCGGCGCGTGCCAGCGAGGCTCCAGACGAGCGGCACGAGCGCGACGGAGACCGCTCCCCAGACCAGTAGGGTCCCCACCTCCCCGCCGAGGCTGCCGAGCGCGTCGAGGAGGACCGACGCCATTCCGGCGGGCACCGGGTTTCCTGAGACCCCGCAGGCGGTGATCGTGAACGGATCGCCCCCCCGCAGGAATTCCTGGCCCGAGGTGAAGAGCGTCGTGAGGTCGGAGGGACCGGGGGCACTGCAGGCGTACGCTCCCAACGCTGCGTTCGCGATCGCACCGAGCGCGAACGCTCCGGCGGCGACCGCCGTCAGGAGCCGCGCATCGATCCAGGAGAGGTCGCTTCCGCCCGTGAGCCGCGCGACCCAGCGGTGGGCCCATCCGCTCGAAGCGCCCTGAGCTTCCCTCTCGTACCACAATACGAGCCAGCCGAGGATCGCGAAGGTCCCGATATACAGACCGAGGGCCCACGGAGCGGCGAATCCGCTGCCCCACGCGGCCACGGCTCGAACAAGCTCGCGGTCCTAATAGAGGCTCGGCCGGTTCGAGGTGTCCGCACCCGATCCCGTCACATCACGATGGCTTTGCGGATGCACTCCTCGATCATGTCGTCGACATCGATCCGCTCCTCTTCGCCCAGGATCTGGACAAGGTTCGAGCGCGTCGCCGGCTTGTCGGGGACGGCCTGGCAGCAGAGGCCCGGGCGGGTGGAGATCTCGTAGGTGTCGATCTCCTTCGCCACCGTCTCGATCTCGATCTTGTCGAATCCGATGAGCGGTCGGACGATCGGCAGGCGTACGCTCGAGGTCGCGGAGCGCATGTTGCTGAGCGTTTGCGATGCGACCTGACCGAGGGATTCGCCGGTCGCGAGGAACGTCGCGTTCTCCCGTTCCGCGATCCGCTCTGCCGATCGCCACATGAACCGGCGGCAGAGCACGCAACCCACGTGGCGATCGGTGTTCCGCATCAGCGTGATCTGGGTCGGTCCGTGCGGCAGGACATACAGCGGGATGGGCTGGTGGAAGCGCTCGCGCAGCACCTGGAGGTGGTCCACGACCTTCTCCAGCGGCGAATCGTCGGTGAACGGTCGGTTGTCCATGTGGACGGTGATCATCTCGTGACCCTGGCGGAGGAGGTAGTACAGCGAGACCGGCGAGTCGATCCCACCGCTCATCAGCATCACGCCGCGCGACATCGCGGCCTACCACCGATGGGGCAGTATTTAGGCGTGCGGAATCGAACGCCCGTGCCCTTCGCGCGCATTCGCGGGTAGAAATCGACGGGCGACCTCCCTCGATACCGGGGCTGTCGGATTCCGACGCCTAGTACGGGAGCTCTGTGGAGCGGCTTCGAATCATCAGGGCGGACGCGAACAACGTGCCTTCCGCGGAGAGCGGGGATATCGTCCTCTGAGGCGCGGATCTACCCACGAAGGGACACGTCCCGAATCCGCTTCAACTGAGACTGGGCCGGCTCGGGATCGGACCGAAGCCCGGATCTGCCCAATCGTTAGCATCACCGGCCCGGGAAACGCGGCATCACCTCGGAACCTGGACTAGCTGTTAAGACGGGAGGCTCCGTTGCGGGGTCATGTCGGAGCCCATCTCCCCTCCCGTGGAACTGTACGCTCGGGAGGAAGGGAACGGTCCGGCGCTGGTTCTCCTCCATGGGCTCGGGGGCGACCATCAGGTGTGGAACGGCGTCATCCCTCTCCTTTCGGACAAGTTCCGAGTGATCGCGCCCGATTTGCGGGGTCACGGACGGTCCTCCGACGGCGAGAATTCGCGCTTCTCCTTCGAGGAGCTGGAGAGGGACCTCCTCCAGCTGTTGGAGAAACGGGGGCTCGCGCGCTGCCACCTGGTCGGCCTGAGCGCGGGAGGGTTCCTCGCGATGCGCATGGCCCTCGATCATCCGACGCGCCTGGTGAGCCTGACGGTGCTCGGCGCGTCGGCTCGCTGCGATCCCCACACGAAGGAGGTCGGAGAGAACTGGGCGAAGACCTACGAGACCGAGGGGCGCGAGGCCCTACTGCTCCTGCTGGTCAAGGACCTGTACTACCCCGAGTGGATCGAAGCGCACCTCGATTATCTGGACCGGATGCGATCGCAGTTCGACGAGCGTTCCTTCCGCGCGGTCGCGTTGTGGGGGCGTGCCATCCAGAGCTTCGACCTCCGGGGCCGCCTCTTGCGGATCCGGCTCCCGACCCTGATCATCCAGGCGATGGACGACCGGGTCATCGACGGGTCGCACGGACGATTCCTGCGTCAATCGATCCCGGGTTCCGAGCTCCGACTGTTCCGGGACACGGGCCACATGATCCCCGTGGAGCGACCGACCGAGACCGCGCAGGCGATTTCGGGCTTCCTCCAATCGGCCGGGGCGAGCTCCGCGGCCGCGGGTCCGTCAGGTCCGGCACCATGAGGGGGGGCCGAGGTTAAGGCCCCGTCCGCCCTCCAGAGGACCAGCACCGATGGCGAATCCCGTTCCCCCCGAAGTGGAGGCTCGCCTGCGCGCAATGGAGCGCGAGATCCAAGCGCTCAAGGACCGCATCGTGGATCTCGAACGATCCGCGGCCGAGCGCGGGGAGCACCCGGTCGACCAGAAGGTCGTCCGGTCCAAGGTCACGTACGACTGGCAAGCGTGAGCGCGACCGGCGGAAAAGAACCACACTCCAAGCCTCCGGGCGACCGCATCCCCGCCCTGCTCCAACGCTTCGCTCCCACGGCTCTACCCACGAACCTTGCGGGAGCGGCCGTATTGATCATCCTGCGCGAGGGCGCTCGCGACATCGAGACCCTCCTCATCGAGCGCGCGATCCGCTCCAACGATCGGGCCTCCGGTCAGATCGCGCTCCCTGGAGGCCACGTGCAAGAGGGCGATCGTTCGCTCGCCGAGACCGCCTTGCGGGAATGCGCGGAAGAGGTCGGTCTCCGGCCCGGGGACCTCCGTTCGGCCCCACGATTCGTGGGGATCGAGCCCGCGCGGGCCTTCTCCATGGATGTTGCCGTCTTCGCCGCCGAGCTCGGCGACCCGGCCCCCGGCCCGACGGCGCACAGCCCGACGGAGGTCGCGAGCATCTTTTGGCTCCCCCGCTCCGCCCTGGAGCGATCGGAGCGTGTGCCGCGACCCACCGACCGCGGGACGATGGAGGTTCCCGCGGTGATGTACGCAGATCACGTTCTCTGGGGCTTCACCCGCCGGCTCTTGCTCAAGTTCTTCGGATACCCGGACGATCCCGAGGACAATCGTGCCGTCCGCGAGTCGTCCAGCGTTCCCGACTTGAACCGAGCCCGCCGAACGGGGTAAGCACCTCGAGAGCACCGCTCTTCACCATGCAAGAGTTTCCCTTGACCTGCCGGCGATGCGAAGGACAAAATTCGACTACGACTTCTTCGTGGGCGCTTCCCCGAGTGCAGTACAGCTGGACTCGAAGCGGTACATGAGATGCTCCGGGCGCGGCCGGTGGGGCACGTTCGACCTGCCCGTCGGGGAATAGCGCTGGACCCCCAGGCGCGGCAGGCGCTTTAAATACATTTAAATAACGGCCTAAATACTTCAACCTCGAAACCATGGTCAAGATTCGTATCGAGAACGTGGTCGCATCGACCTCGTTGGGTGATGAGCTCGATCTTCAGTCGATCGCCCTCGGCCTGGACGGCGCGGAGTACGAGCCGGAGCAGTTTCCGGGCCTGATCTACCGGCTCAAGAAGCCGAAGACGGCGATCCTATTGTTCCGCTCCGGGAAGGTCGTCTGCACCGGCGCGAAGAGCATGAAGGAGGTCGAGGACTCGATCCACACCGTGGCCGCGCAGATCAAGAAGGGCGGACAGAAGATCATCTTGAAGCCCAAGATCGCCGTCCAGAACATCGTCGCGAGCTCTGATCTGGAAAGCGAGATCAACCTCAACGCGATCGCCGTCACTCTCGGTCTCGACCGAGTCGAGTACGAGCCCGAGCAGTTCCCCGGGTTGGTCTGCCGGATCCAGGACCCGCGCGTCGTCGTGCTCCTCTTCGGAAGCGGCAAGCTGGTCTGCACGGGGGCGCGCAAACCCTCCGATGTCGAGGTCGCGGTCAAGAAGATCACCAAGGAGCTCCAGGGCGCCGGCCTCCTGCGCTAGGAGGCGCTCCGGGCCCCGGGACGGACGCCGTGCCGTTCCCTTCCGACCTTCCGGTCGTCGATCACCACTGTCATCTGTCGCCGACCGGGGAAGGCGTTGCGGCCGCACGCCGCTTCCACTCCGCCGGCGGCACTCACCTCTTCCTTGCCACGCAGAACTACGCCGGCCGGCCCCCGAGCTCGGTCGCGGACTACGCTCAACAGTTCGAGGTCACGGAGCGCCTCGGACGCCAGATCCACGACGAGGTCGGGGTGGTGGTCTACTCCGTGGTCGCGCCGTACCCGATCGATCTTGTTCACGTTTCCTCGTCGATCGGCCTACCGGCCGCTCTCGATCTGCAACGGGCCGCGCTCGATCTCGCGGGACGGTGGGTCCGCGAGCACCGCGCGGTGGCCATCGGAGAGGTCGGACGTCCTCACTTCGAGGTCGATGCGGCCACGCGCGCGGCGTGCGAAGAGGCGTTCCGTCACGCCCTCGAGGTCGCCCGGGACTCCGACTGTCCGGCGGTGATCCACTGCGAGGATCTTGACGCGAACGGGTACCGCGCGATCGCCGCGCTCGGCCGAGCCGCCGGCCTTCCCGCGCATCGTTTGATCAAGCACTACGCCCGCCGCTACGTCGCCGAGCCGGATCGGGCCGGAGTCGCCCCGTCCTTCCTCGCGCGGCGCGAGCTGGTCGATCGGGCCCTCGCGGACCCCGGCCCTTGGTTCCTCGAGACCGACTTCCTGGACGACCCCGCTCGCCCCGGTGCCGTGCTCGATCTCGCAACAGTGCCGAGGAGGGCGCGCGCCATCGCGGAGCGCTCGACCACTGCCGCAGAGCAACTGCGTATCCCGTTCGTCGACTCGATCCGGCAGGTGTACGGTTGGGCCCCCGAGATCGGGAAGGGGGCCTCTCCATGAAGGGCAACGCCCCGCGCCGAGCGTGGTACGTCGCCTTCGAGGGAATCGACGGAGCCGGGAAGTCCACGGCCGTTCGCCGCGTGGCCTCGCGCCTCCGCCGAGAGGGACTGCGCGTGCTGACCCGCAGGGAGCCCGCATCCGCCGAACTCAATCGGAAGGCTCAGGCCGCGAGCGTACAGGATCCGTGGACCGGCGCGGTGTACTTCACGCTCGACCGCTACCTCGCCCGCGCGGATCTCGAACGCGATCTTCGCGCGGCGTCCGTCGTGCTCACCGACCGCTCCTACTGGTCGACCCTCGCCTACCAGGGGAGCGCGCTCGCTCCCGAGCGGCAGCGGAAGCTGGCCGGGCTCCAGGCCCACGCCACCGTAGAGCCCGACCAGGTGATTCTGATCGACCTCGATCCGACCGAGGCGATGCGTCGCGTCGGATCCCGCGCCTCGGCGAAGAGCCCGCTCGAGCGGCGGCGGACCCAGGAGCGCGTCGCGCGTGCCTACCGGCGATTCGCCCGTCGGAATGGCTGGCTCGTGGTCGATGCGCGGAACACGGCTCGGGAGGTCGCCGACGCGGCCGCGAGGTCGATCCGAAACAAGCTCGCGGCTCGGAGCCGGACCCGGCCGCGGCGTCGAAGGTGATATCCTACCCAAGATGCCTCGCCCCTCACCAGGGAGGAAGACGTGGGTGCGATCCTCGTTCGGGAGGAGACCCTCGAACCGACATTCCTTCCGCCGAAGCTGCCCCATCGCACTGCCGAGCTCGCGCTGCTCACCCGCCGGTACCGGGAGGCGCTTTCCAAGGGAGTTCCGTTCCACCTCCTGCTGACCGGGGGCGTCGGGAGCGGCAAGACCGCCCTCGCCAAGCGACTCGCGGCGGATCTCGAACGACTCGGCCGCATCGGTCCCGCTCCGGTCAAGGCGATCTACATCAACGCCTGGCGACGCGCCAGCGATCGGACGATCGTGCTCGATCTGTTGCGCGCGGTCGATGTCTCCCTACCCGATCGAGGGTACGGTCTGCCGGAGATGCTCGACGTCTTCGAGCAGGGGATCCGCCGCCATCCCCGGCACCACCTCGTCATCCTGGACGAGGCGAGCGCGCTCGTCCGGCAGGAGACGAAGCTCGTCTACCTCCTCTCCCGCTCCGGAGAGGTCGGCCTCGGGTCGATCTCGCTGCTCCTGATCGCGACGGAGGACCTGCTCCCGTACCTCGACCCGGCGAGCCGGTCGAGCTTCGGGGTCACGCACCGCATGGCGCTCCCTCCGTACGACCGGGCCGCGCTGACGGACATCCTCGAGGCGCGCGCCGAGGTCGCGCTCGCTCCGGCGAGCTACACCCACGAAACACTGGAGCAGATCGCGCGGATCGCGGCGCCCAACGGGGACGCTCGCTTCGCGATCGAGGTCCTCGGGAGCGCCGCCCATGTGGCCGAAGAGGCCGGACACCGGGCGATCTCCGCGGAGGACATCCGCGCCGCGAAAGGATCGATCTATTCGACGGTCACGGAGACGCAACTCGAGGGCCTCTCGGTCAATGCGCTCACGGTGCTGCTCGCCCTCACGCGTACCCTGAAGGGCAAGGGGTCCTCGGTGCCCAGCCAGAAGCTGCGGACCGCTCACTCCGCGCTGTTGGAGGAATTCGCCGAAAAGCCGATCAGCCGAACGACGTTCTGGCGCACGCTCAAGGAGCTCGAGCGCGACGGCCTCGTCGCGCTCGATACGGGCCCGTCCGGAGCGTCCTCAAGCGTCGCGATGGACGAGCTCCCCGCGAGCTATCTCGGGACGCTGATCGAAGAGCGGCTCGGCCACGGCCGGGCTCGCAAAGCCTAAACCCGATATCTCGGTTCGACGGGTCGTGTCCTCCCCCGCGTCACCGGCATCTTCGGGAGCGGGTCCCGAGCCTCGACTGCCGAGGTGGATCCGCACTCGCCCGCCTCAGGGCGCGCTGTATGGGAAGTTGCGCTCCACGCTGGAGGAGCTCCGGCTCGGAACCGTCTGCCGGGAAGCGAGGTGCCCCAACCTCTCGGAGTGCTGGTCGGCCGGAACGGCCACGCTGATGCTGCTCGGGACGGACTGCACGCGACGCTGCGGCTTCTGTGCGGTCACGACCCACTGGCCCCGCGGCGTGGTCGACCGGACCGAACCCGCGCGCGTGGCCGAAGCCGTCGAGCGCGCCGGGCTGCGCTATGTCGTGCTGACCCAGGTCTGCCGGGACGACCTCGAGGACGGAGGTGCCGAGGTGCTGTCCGATACCGTCCGCCAGATCCGACAACGAGCTCCCTCCGCCCGGGTCGAGCTCCTCATCGGCGACCTCGCCGGACGAGAGGAATCGCTCGCGAAGCTCTTCGAACATCCCCCGGACGTCCTCGCGCACAACATCGAGACCGTCCGGGAGCTCTCTCGCTCCGTCCGCGATCCCCGCGCCAGCTACGAGCGTTCGCTCGAGGTCCTCCGGCGCGCCCGGGCGATCGGGTCCCCCGGTCTGGTGACCAAGAGCTCGATCATGCTGGGGCTCGGAGAGAGCGAGGACGCGCTCGTGCGGACGATGCGCGATCTGCGAGCCGCGGAGGTCGATCTGCTGACGCTGGGGCAGTACCTCCGACCGGGACCGGAGCACGTCGCGGTGGCCCGGTACGTTCCTCCCGAGGAGTTCGATCGGTACCGGACCCGGGGGCTCGAAAACGGCTTCGCGGGAGTCGAGGCGGGCCCGCTCGTGCGAAGTTCCTACCATGCGGAAGAGCTATACCGGCGCGCGTTCGCACGGCGGGGGGCGTGAGCCATGGCGAAGAAGGTCCGCGGGAAGCCCGGCGCGGTGGACGAGGAGCCTCCGTTCGAGTTCCCGGTGTTCGACGATCGCGCGTTCTTGAACCACGAGTACGAGATCACCCGCGGGATGCTCATCGCCGGCGGGGTCGCCGTCCTGCTCGGGGGCATCTCCTGGGCGATCGATACCGCGTCGCTGCCGTGGGAGCTCCCGCCGGTCATCGCCCTGATCGTCCTCATCGTCCTGTACTCGCTGGTCACGATGCTCCACCCGCGCGCGCGCATCTACACCAAGGGCGAGTGGGCCACGCTCTACGCGGTCGTCTTCTTTGGATGGCTCGCGACCTGGTTCTTGCTGATGGACACCATCCGCGTGTTCTAGCGCGGGCCGAGCCAGGGTAGGCGCTTTCCCAGAAGGTCGACCAGGGCCCCATCGAGCTCGGGACTCTCGGGATGATCGGCGAGTCGGCGGACCTGGGTGCGTTCGGCCGCCGCTGGGCTGATGTCCTTGCCGAGCGAGAGCCGAGGGATCGCCGCGGCGAGCACGACCTCGAGGTCGCGCTCGCTGCGCCGGACCTCAATGCCGAGACGGCCGTCCTCGCGGACGTAGGGCCCTTGAGAAACGGGGGCGCCCGGAGCGGTCCACTTCTCGAGGAAGGAGCCGACCCGGTCGAGACCCGCCGGGGGCCCATCCTGCACTCGGACCGCGCTGAGCCGCCCGTGCGCCACTTCGACCAGCACGAGGAGCGCGGCCGGACCGGCCGCGCATGCGGAACCGACGACCTCGAACCCGGCGCGGGCCGCTTCCTCGGCGATCGCGCGTTCCGCCTTGCGCAGCTGGGGATACAGCGTATCATCCACGAGCGCCGGGCGGGGCACTTCCACCACCGATACGTGCGTCGCCCGTCGGGTGACGCGTTCGAGAGCATCGGCACGGGAGAGGTGGCGCGGCTTCGGCAGTTCGAACCACTCTTCCAAGGGGTGCTCCAGGTACGCGGCCGCCCCTAGAATGAACAGCGCGAGGTTGCGCGGCGAGAGCGCGCTCGCGACGTTCCGGTTCGGATCGACCGCATCCGGGAGGATGAGCGCGACGTCCGGGGGAAGCCGCGGAGGTTCCTTCCCCGGCGGGCACAGGCGGACCGGGAGGCGCCAGCTTCGGGCGGCCTCGAGGAGCGCGTGCAGCGTCCCGAACTGGAGGATGACGAGCTCGACCAAGTAGCCGGAGAACCCCTCGGTCCGGGCCTCCGAGCCGTAGATCCCGAGCGAGCGCAGGAACAGCTTCGCGAGCCGGACCTCCGAGACGTTGGCCGGCGTCTGGTGGGCCCGGAGGTGCTCGTCGTGGAACGGCGTCCGGTCGACCGCCGTGAGCGGTTTCGACGGATCCGAGATGGCGTAGCCGGGGACCACGTCGACGGTGTATCCCTGGAACGTTCCCCGGAGGTACGGGTGCTCGGCGTACTTGCGTTCGGGCTTCGTGAGGATCGCCTCGGCCAGCGCGAGACCCTCGGTCTCGAGTTGGGCCCGTGGGAGCTCGGGCGGGAAGAGGAGGAAGAAGTCGATGTCCAGCCGGTCCCGCAAGAACGTCCCCCGCGCGGCGCTCCCCGCGACCAGGGCCCGCGCGAGCGGGCTCTTCCGGGCCTCGGCCGCGAGCTGGACGGCGCGGACGAGATCGGCCCGCACGCGAGCGACGCGGGCGAGCTCCTCCGGAGAGGGGGTGATCCGCTCCCGGACGCGAGTTTCGATCCGCTGCGCCGCCGCCGCGGGACTCTCTCGGGACCGACCGGCGGGCATGGCAGACAGGGGAGCCTCCGCGCACTTGAAAGCTTGGTCGCACGGGGCCGGAGCGGGGTACCGTTATCGGCGCGCGGGGCGATATCATCACGGGGTCCCCGGTCGATGGCTCATCTCGCCACGCTCTTCGAACCGCTGCCGGACCGCAAGGTCCGCTGCACGGCGTGCGCGCGCTACTGCGTGATTCCCGAAGGATCGCACGGGTTCTGTTTCGTCCGCAAGAACGAGGCGGGTCGCCTCGTCCTCCTCTCGTACGGGCGGGCCGCGGCGATCCAGGTCGATCCCATCGAGAAGAAGCCGCTATCGCACTACCGGCCCGGCACTCGGGTCCTGGGGATCGGAACCGCCGGCTGCAACTGGCGCTGCCAGTACTGCCAGAACGCCGAGATCTCTCAGGAGCGCGACATCGTCGGTCGCGGACTCTCCCCGCGTGAGGCGGTCAAGCTCGCCGAGCGCTTCGACTGCCGAGGGATCACGTTCACGTACAACGAGCCCACGATCTTCATCGAGTACGCACTCGACATCGTACGCGAGGCTCGGCAGGCCGGCCTGTTCGCGAACTTCGTCACGAACGGGTACATGTCTCCCGAGGCCGTACGTGCGATCGGGCCCCACCTGGACGCGGTGAGCGTCGACTTCAAGGCCAGTGGGGAGGCCGGATTCATGCGCAAGTACGTCGCCGCGAAGGGCGACGAACCGATCCTGGAGACGATGGAGGGCCTCGCGCGTCACGGGATCCACGTCGAGGTGACCAACCTCATCGTGCCCCGCGTGGGCGACTCTCCCGAAGCGCTGCGGCGGCTCGCCCGCGAGGTCCGTGACCGGGTCGGACCCGACACGCCGTTCCATCTGTTGCGCTTCCACCCCGACTACAAGATGATGGACATCCCCAGCACTCCCGTGGCGACATTGGAGGCGTTGCACGCCGTCGCGGTGGAGGAAGGGCTGCGCTACGTGTACCTCGGCAACCTCTGGGGACACCCTCTCGAACACACCTATTGCCCCCGCTGCCACGCTATCGCCGTGGAGCGGTACGGGTTCATGATCAAGAGCTGGAACCTCGACGCGGAGAATCGGTGCCGCGCCTGCGGGGAGCAGATCCCGATTGTCGGCCGACCGCCCGACGATTACGTGCCGACGTTCGCCATGCCCGTAGTCACTTAGGCAGCGTCCGGATCCGACCGCAGGAGCCACGCGCACAGCACCGCACCGGCCAGGGAGCCGACGATCGGGTGGATTCCTTGGAAGAGGCTCACATCCGCGATCGGAGAGAACGCGACGCGCAGGGCGACCGAGGGGAGGAGCAACGCGGCATAGGCGAAGGAGCCGGTGGTGATGCGCGGGGCGAGCGCCGTGCCGTACGGAGCGAGGGGAGTTCCGGCCACCCGGCGGAGGAACCCGCTCGTTACCGTGGGCGCGAAGATCATTTCCGCGGCGCTCCCCTAGCGTCCGACCCTCCCGGCGCTCGCCGGGATCCGAGTCGATTCGACCTCGTTGAGACCGGCGCCGCCGCCGATCCGGATGAACCCCCGAGGAAGGCGATCTCCGCGCCGCCGTCCAAGACGGCTCGGAGCGATGCCGGGGCCAGGATTTGAACCTGGGTACTCCTACGAGAGCAGATCTTGAGTCTGCCGCCTTTGGCCGCTCGGCTACCCCGGCAGCTGCTGGGAGACCAGCGCTCGGGGCTTATTCTTGTTCCGACTCCTCTTCCAGGGATTCGCTTTCTTCCGCCGTGTCGAGGAGGGCGACCTCGGCCCCCTGCTCGCGCATCGTTCCCGGAGGGGCGCCATCCGCCGCCCGAGACGTCGGGGTCCGCGGGGCGCGTATCCGGATCCGCCGTTCCCGGCCGCAGCGCAGGCAGGTACGGACTCGTCGACCGGATCGGAGCCGGGTACGCACCGTGCGACCTTCGATCCAGTAGGCCGAACAACCGCGGCAGTACAGCTCTCGTTGCTCGGGGAGGAGGCGAACGTTGTACCGGGCCCCGACCTGGCGGGCCAGATGGACGTACCGATCGCTCAGTTCCGGGTGTCCCGTGAGGGCCTCGCGCTCGGCGAGGCCGAAGAGGTCTCGCACGCGCTCCTGGGCGATGCGCACCATCGCGCCGGTCCGGCGTCCCCTGCGGCCGGCGCGACGGACGGTCACTGCGGGCTCTGGCATACGGGACAGTAGACCGCAGCCGGCGAGATCCGGGTCTGGCAATGGATGCACAGCTTGCCGGGAGAGGTGGTCGCGGTCGGTCCGGCGGCCCACACCGGAGGGAGCGTGGGAACCGGCGAGGAAGGCATCGGCATCGGAACGAACCGGGGGGCCGGGGGCGGGGACGACGGTGGAACCTGGGGGGCTAGGCGTGGGCCGGTCATTCCCCCCACCAAACGTTCCTCCTGCGGCATGGTCCAGCCGCACTTCGTGCAGAACAGCGCGCCTTCGTCGGCGAGCGTCCCGCAATGCAGGCAGACGGGCATCGCCTCGGCAAAGTATATGCCGTATATCACCGTCAGGGAGCTCGTTGGCTCGGTGTGTGGCGCTCGTAACCCGGGATCCCGCGCTCTACGCGGAGATGGCGGGTACGTTACGCGAGCGCTGTCTCCCTTCCATCAGCCTGCTCCCGGGGCAACGCATCCCTGAGCGCGCCGCGGTCGTCCTGACGACGCCCGCGGAAGCCGCCGAGATTTCGCACTCCCACATCCTCGCGGTGGCCGAAGACGGCGACCGCCCGTCGCTCTGGGCTGCGGTCCTTTACGCCCTGCGGACCCATGATGTTCGCGGGGGCCTCATCGTGGGGATCGATCCCGGCCCGCGACCCGGCTACGCGATTATGTCCGGTGGGACCTGCATCGGGGAAGGCGTGCTGGAGACGCCGGGCGAGGGGGCACAGTTCGCGAACCACTTGCGTCGCCGCTTCACCTCCCGCTCGATCCTGTTCCGTGTCGGGAGTGGGGACCCGCCCTCGCGCAACCGCCTCGTCAACGACCTCCTCGCGTCGGCCCGGGCCGTAGAACTGGTGGACGAGCAGGGCACCACTCCGCGCGGCTCGCGGCGGCCGCGAGATATGGTGGCGGCGCGAAGGATCGCACAGACACCGGGTCGACCCATCCGAGGGCGTCTGACGCTGCGGCCGACCGCAGGGGCGATCGCGGACGTTCAGCGGCTCAGCCGCATCGGCAGCGATGGGCGGGTCACCATCCCCCGGACCGCCGCGCATCGCGTGCTCTGCGGCGAGCTCACGCTGACGCAGGCGGTCGCGGACGCGCTCGGCGACCGTGCGGCGCCGGCGATCGTGAGCGATCACGACCGCACTTCCTCGGTCCACGAACCGCTTTAACGGCGTAGAGCTCGTGCCAAGCGTGCCGCTCTCGCCCGAGATCCTCGTGCGCGCTCGCCGTCTAGCGCTCGAGAATGCCATCACCCACGGGGGGCTTCCGCGAGCCGGCCCGATCGTCGCGCGTCTCCTCGGCACGGACCCCGCCCTGCGGCACGACGCCCCCGCCGTCCAGGCGGCCGTCGAGGCCACCATCCGGGAGATCGCAGCGCTCTCCCCCGAGGCTCGAGACGCCGCGCTCGCGGCCCTCGGGGGGGCGGAGGCGAGCACCCCGCGCCCCGTCACGTCCGAGGAGGGCACGTTCCCCGATCTCATCGGAGCGGTGCCGGGAAAGGTCGTGCTGCGGATGGCCCCGTTCCCGAGCGGCAGCCTGCACATCGGCAACGCGCGGATGCTGTTCGTCAACGAGTACTACCGACGGAAGTACGACGGCCGCCTCTTGCTCGTGTTCGACGACACGGTCGGTTCGGAGGAGAAGCGGGTCGACCCGGAGGCGTTCGATCTGATCCTCGGAGACCTCGAGCTTGCGGGGATCCATCCGGATGCGGTGTACTACAAATCGGACCGCATCGACAAGTTCTACCCGTGGGCCCACCGCGTCATCGAGCGCGGCGGGGCGTACGTCTGCGTCTGTCCGGCCGAGACGCTGAGGGAGAACCGCGAGGCGGGCCGGGCCTGTGCGGAGCGCCTGCAGACCGTAGAGCAGACCCTCGAGATGTGGGAACGGATGCTCTCGGGCGGGTTCGCGCAGGGCGAGGCGGTGCTGCGGCTGCGGACGGACATCGCCGACCCCGATCCCGCGTTCCGCGACCGCGTGCTGTTCCGCATCAACGAGCAGGGGCATCCGCGCGTGGGCCACAAGTATCGGGTGTGGCCGATGCTCGAGTTCTCCTGGGCGGCGGACGACGTCGAGCTCGGGGTCACCCACGTGCTCCGCGGGAAGGATCTGGTGATGGAGGACCGCATGCAGCAGTTCGTCTGGAAGCTCCTCGAGATCCAGGGACCTCCCTTCCTGCACTGGGGCCTATTGCGGGTGCGAGAGGCGAAGATCTCGAAGAGCAAATCCTACCGCGAGGTCAAGAGCGGCCTCTACGACGGCTGGGCCGACCCGCGTACCTGGTCGCTGCGTTCGCTCGATCGCCGAGGGATATCGATGGACGCCTGCCGGCGTTTCACCCTCTCCTTCGGCATGTCGCTCTCCGACATCGAGGTGCCGGCCGAGACCCTCTACGCGGAGAACCGCAAGCGGATCGACCCGATGACCCCGCGCCGGGCGTTCGTGGCCCAGCCGATCCGGGTCGATGTGGACGACTACCCCGCCGAACTTCGGACCGTGGAACTCCCGAACCACCCCGACCGCGCCGAGCTCGGAGCGCGGACGGTGCCCGCGGGGCCCTCCTTCTACCTCGCGCGGATCGACCTAGAGACGCGGCTCGGGCTCGAGGTCCGCCTCAAGGACCTGCTCAACGTCCAACTCCCGGATCGCCTAGCCCCCGATGCATCCCATCTCTCCGCCCGTTTCACGAGCCGCGAGAACAAGCGGATCCCGCGGCTCCAATGGATCGGTGCCGAGGGAGCGATCCCGGTCGATATCCTCGAGATCGATGGGACCCACCGAACTGGCACGGGCGAGCGAGCGCTCCTGGACGCAGCTCCGAGGGATATCGTGCAGTTCGAACGGGTCGGATTCGTCCGGTTCGAGGCCGACTGGTCCACGGGCTCGCGCCCGGTCCGTGTCGTCTTCGCCCACGGGTAGTTCGCGAACCTTTGATAGGCAACGCGCGGTCTCCGGAGTCCTGAACCCATGCGCTTCCTCCACACCTCGATCACCGTGCGTGACATGGACGAAAGCCTCGCCTTCTACACCGGGATCCTCGGTCTCGAGTTCGAGCGACGACGGCCGATCCCGGAGAACCACGCCGAGATCGCCTTCGTCCGGGATCCGCTGTCCGATGCGCGGGTCGAGCTCACGTACTGGGAAGGGAAGAACACGGTCGAACCCGGCGAGCAGCTCGACCACCTCGCCTTCCAGGTCCCCGATCTCGACACCTTTCTCGCCCGGGTCCGTACCGCGGGCGTGCGGGTCGCGAAGGAACCGTATCGCCTTCAAGGCGGATCCGGCCGGATCGCGTTCATCCTCGATCCGAACGATGTGTGGATCGAGCTGATCGAGCGCCCCGCAGCGCCGTCGTAAGCTCGTGATCGACGCGGCTCCCTCCGCCCTCGGTCGGCCCGAAGCACGCCCGCTGTTCGCCGTCTTCGGAGCCACGTTCTTCATCCGGTTCGCCTTCGGCATCACCACCGCGATCTTCGCGAGCTACCTCCTCGGCCAGTCGCAGGGGCTCGGTGGCGCCTCGCTGGGCACGGTGGGCCTCGTCATCGCGATGAGCCCGATCGGAGAGTTCTCGACCGTGCTCCTCTCCGGCGCGGCCGCCGACCGCTGGGGACGGTGGCCGGTGCTTCTCGCCGGGATGGTGATCGCGGCGGTCCTCACTGCCCTCGTCTCGACGACCCGCTCCGCGATCGCGCTCGGAGCGATCAACCTATCCTTCGGGGTGGCGAGCGGGGCGATCCTCGCTTCCAGCCTCGCGCTCGTCGCCGACGCCTCCGGCCCGGAGGAGCGGGGTTTCGAGATGGGCCGCTTCGATGCGATGAACCTGTCCGGCTGGGTGCTCGGGTTTGCGGTCGGGTTGGTGGCCCTCACCGTCCTCCCGAACTCCGCGCTCGGGACGACGTTCCTCCTCAGCGCTGCGGTGCTAACGGCGGGGGTGTTGTTCCTCCTCCTCGCCGCTCGCGGTCGAGCGAGGTGGGTCGGCGGCCGGCCGAGGGTCCCCCGCCTCCTTGCGCAGGCCCTCCGACGGCCGGAGGTCTGGTGGGTGACCGCGCCTTGGCTCACGATCTACATGCTGATCGGAACGGCCCTCGCGTTCCTCGGGTCGAGCTCGGAGGCGAAGGGGTTCCCGCCGATCTATCTTGCCATGTTGATCGGCGTCGGGGGCATCCTGCTCGTGTTCACCCAACCGGTCTACGGGAGATGGTCCGACCGTTTCGGCCGGATCCGACTGCTCGGGATTGGAACCACGGGTTTCGTGGTCGTCCTGTTCGCGGCCGGGCTGATCGCCGCGTACGGGCCGCTCCCGGTCCTGCTCGCCGCGGCCGGGATCGGGGTGATCGCGGCTTTGGCCTACGGTCCGGCGGCCCTGGCGGCGCTGACCGATCTGAGCGCGTCGCTTACCCGGGCTACGACGATGGCGATCTATTCGCTGACGATCTCCCTCGGGATGGTGCTCGGCCTGGCCGTCTCCACCACACTGTACGACGCGCTCGGCACTCCGGGTCTCGATCTGTTCTTCGGCGGGATCTCGGCCACGCTCGTCGCGTTGACCGTACTTCAGTGGCGGCGGGTACGATCGGGCGAGCTCCCGATCACGACTCCGGCTCGATGACAATGTGCCGGAGCTGAGGATAGGCCTGCCGCAGGCCGAGGGAAACGCGGTCGATCGCCGCCTCGATCTGGTCGGTGGTCATGCCGTCCGGGAAGTTGATCCTGAGCGCGATCAGGACGTCGTCCGGGCCCAGCATCATCGATTGGAGGCCGCGGACCTTCTGCACGGAAGCGTCTCGCTCGATGAAGGCGAGGATCTCGCGCGCGACCCGGGGCGGGATCGACTTTCCGATGAGGAGCTCTCGGCTCTCCGCGGTGAGGATGAATCCGGTCGCGATGAGCATCCCGCCGACGATCGCCGCGGCGATGCCGTCCGCGACGTTCGTGTGGAACCAGGCGACCACGAGGATCCCGCTGAACGCGACGATGCTGCCTCCGATGCTGACGAGGTCCTGGTAGAAGATCGCCTTCAGCCCGAGATGGGAGGATTCCATCAGCGTCGCGACGGTCTCCCGGGACACGCGGAGCTCCCGGAGCGTGATGTAGATCCCACCCAAGCTGCCGATGATCGATAGCCCCACGACCACCAGGGCCGAGTTGAGTTCGGTGATCGGGCCGGGGGAGGCGATCTGTTGGATGCCCGTGAGCAGCACGAGCAGCCCCGCGACGCTGAAGGTCACGAGGGAGGCGACGAACGCCCAGAAGAATCGCTCCTTGCCGAACCCGAACGGGTGTTCGTGCGTGGGCCGCCGATGGGATGCGTAGGTTCCCCACAACAGGAGCAGCGCTCCGACCAGGTCCGTGACCGAGTAAATCGCCTGGGAAAGGACGGCTTTGCTCCCACTGGGGACCGCTACGTACAGGTTCGCCCCGAACAGGATCGCGTTCAGCACGATCGTTCCGACGATGATGACCTGCGGTCGCATCCTGGGCCGGTGGGTTCTCCGACGGACCGGTGACCGACGTACAGCGCGGCCGATTATGAGGGTGCGCCCGCGTCCTCCCGAGAGGTCCGGGATGCGCGGACGGCGGGAGACCAACCGTTAAATCGCGGTGTCCCGTGCTCGGTACCGAGGGGGTTTGCATGTCGAGTTCGCAGGGCCGTGCCTCCGACGGAGCGCGCCTGGTGACGGGATCGGGAACACGAGAGCGCACCCCGCGGTTCCCGTTCTCTCGGCTGAGCCTCTCCCCGGGGAAGCGGGCCCGGCTCAAGCGTATGCTCTACACCTACGGCCCCGGCGGAGGGACGATGCTGGTCCTCCCCATCGACCAAGGGCTCGAGCACGGTCCCGCCGACTTCTTCTCGAACCCGGCCGCCGAGGACCCGGAGTACCAGTTCCAGCTCGCGACCGAGGGGAAGTTCAGCGCCATCGCGCTGCATATCGGCCTCGCGCAGCGCCACTTCGCCGAGTACGCCGGCGACATCCCGCTGATCCTCAAGCTCAACGGGAAGACCAACATTCCTCCCGATTCCGAGCCGTTCAGCCCGCTGACGGGGACGGTCGAGGACGCTGTTCGGCTCGGAGCGGACGCGGTGGGCTACACCGTCTATGTCGGCTCGTCGGCCCAGGACCGGGACTTCCTTCAGTTCCACCAGGTCCGGGCCGACGCCGACCGGTTCGGCATGCCGATCATCGTCTGGGCCTACCCTCGGGGCGACGCGGTCGCCCAGAAGGGTGGAAAGGAGAGTCTCTACGCGATCGACTACGCCGCTCGGACGGCCCTCGAGCTCGGGGCGGACATCGTCAAGGTGAACTTCCCGGTCCGATCCGAGAAGGACAAGGCGAGTCCCCCGCCGTACAACACGCTGAACGTCTCGGCCGAGGACGCCTTCCGCAAGGTCGTCCACAGCGCCGGACGGGCGTTGGTCCTCGTCTCGGGTGGGGAGAAGGTTTCGGACGCCGAGCTCCTCCACAAGGTCCGCGATTCCATGGACGCCGGGGCGACGGGGATCATCTTCGGCCGGAACCTCTGGCAGCGCCCGAAGGCGGACGCGCTATCGATGACCCGCGAGTTGCATGCGATCTTCCGAGAGTACGCCCAACCCGTCCGCTAACGGGATCCCCACGCTCTGGCTGCTCGTGGTCGGGGACGATCACCCGCGCGCCTGCACCGGGCGTCGCCTCCTCCAGCACGCCCTGGCCCTCCCGGCGCCGGCCCAACGGGCCCTCCGACCCCATCCGATCATCCTCGATCCCTTCGCCCCCGACCCGTTGAGCCTTCGCGACCGAGCGACGGCCCTCCGAGGGGGCGTCCTAGGAGTCGACTGTTCCTGGAACGTCCTCGGGGAGCGCGGTGCCTATCTGGCGGCCCCGGCTCTGGGCTCCAAGCGCTCGGGCCACCGACGGCTCCCATTCCTCATGGCCACCAATCCCCAGCACTTCGGCCGGATCGGAGAGCTGAACACGGCGGAGGCGCTCGCCGCCGCGCTGTTCGTCCTGGGGTACGAGGCCGCCGCCCGCCAGCTGCTGGACGGGTTCGCGGGCGGTCGGAGCTTCTTCGAGGTGAATCGGGCTCGCCTGGACGCCTACCGGGGCCGTCCGGACCCCGCCGAGATGCGGGCCGCCGAGCGGGCGGTCTTCTCGACGTAGAGGCCTGGGTTCCGGGGTCATCGGCCTGCGGGAAAACAGGTTCAAAAGCTTGGTGCGCGTCTCTATGGTCGGCTCACTAAGGAATATAGTTATATGGAGTAAAGTGTAGAGTAAGTCGAATTACTATATACCACCCGGTGGAGTCGTCCATCCGATGACACAGGAGTCGAAGACGGGGGGCGGTGTGCGACGGAGTACGGCACCGAAGGGCCCCGCCATGCCGCCAGATTCGCCGATAGAGGAGGAGCCCGTCTCGATGGCTCCGGTCGTGTTCACATCGAGGTCGATCGAGCTCGATGAGGACGTCCTTCCCGAACACTTCTTCCGAGAGCTCGTCGGAGCGTATCTCTCAGGGGTCGACGAGATCGTGGTCCTCCAACGCGGGGGGATCCGCGGCTCGGCGCGGGCCGTCGTTGCGGCCTTCGTCGCCCGCGTGGGGGGATACCCTGCCTGCGAGGAGCGGAGGGGCCGGCTCGTCCTGTGGAACCTCGGGGACCCCTCCCCGGCCGATCTTCCCGCCCTCACCGAGCGGCTCGGCGAGCGTGCGCTCGCGCTGCTCGAGCGCTCCGGGGACGCCCGTCCCTCGAGCCTCTCGGAGGCCGACTGGGAATCGCTCGACGACCCGATCGATCGGGCGGCCTGGGAGGTCCACCGAGCGGTAGAGCGGTCGTGCCGGGTCGGCGCTCTTGGAGACGACCCCGGGCTGGACGTGCTCGGTTGGCTCGAGGCCGCGCGCGCCCTCGAACGGATCGCCGACCACGCCGTCCTGATCGGGGTCAACGGCGCACGCTGGCGAGCGACCCGTCCGTCCGAGACCCAGCTCGCGCTCCTCTCCGACTTCCAGGGCCGCGCCGTCGACTACGTTCGATCGGTGCTCGGGATCCTCTCCACCCAGCGAGCGGACCAGGCGAACGTCCAGATCGACTTCGGCGGCGCGCTTCGAGAGACGGCTCGGACCCTGGTCGACCGTCTGATCCCGGTCCGTGACCCGGTAGAGGCTCACTCCCCCGCGGCGATCGTCCCGCTCAGCTGGATGCTCCACTCCCTGGAGCGGACCGTCGCCTACGGCCAGGACCTCGCGGAGGTCGCCCTCGATCACGCGCAGGTCTCTCCCACCTCGGCGAGCCCCTCGGGCGCTCGTCTCACCTCACGAGCCATGATGAGCGTAGGAGGCCACGAACGGCGATGAGCAGCCCAAGCGGAACGAACAGTGGGGGGATCGGCCCCTCGGAGAATCTCAGCCGCCGAAGCGGCGGTGGACGGCGCGGTCCGATGATGACCGCGGCGGGAGTCGGCGTGGTGATCGTCGTGGCGATCATCGCGGTGGTCGCGGGTTGGGCGGTAGGGTACTACACCGCTCCCAGCTCGTCGAACAACAAGAACGCGGTCACGATCACGGAGACGGGGTCGAGCCTGCTCTATCCGCTGATGGCCAGCTACTGGGCCCCCAACTACACGAAGCTCGCCGGCACACCGATCGCGTTGAGCACGGCGAGTACGGGGAGCGGCACCGGGCAGTCGTACGCGGAAGCGGGCCTGGTCGACATCGGAGCATCCGATGCGTACCTGTCCAATGCGAGCGCGACGAACCTCGTGAACATCCCCGTGGCGATCTCCTCGCAGCTGGTCTTCTACAATCTGCCCGGAGTCACCGCGCACCTGAACATCAACGGGACGGTGCTCGGGATGATCTACAACGGGAACATCACCAACTGGAACGACCCGATGATCCAGGCGGCGAACCCCGGCGTCGCACTGCCGAATGCGGCGATCGTGCCGCTCGCCCGGTCGGACGGTAGCGGCGATACCTTCCTGATCACGTCGTACATGTACATGGCGTGGGCGGGCTGGGCAACGCACGGTTACAGCACGGCCAAGCTCAGCGGGACGCTGAACTCGAAGATCCAGTACGCGAACGGGAACGCCGGTCTGGTCACGCTGGCCGCCGGTACCCCGAACTCGATCACGTACATCGGGAACAGCTACCGGGCCGCTTCGATCGCGAAGGGACTCGTCGCCGCGGCGCTCGGCAACTCCAACGCCAACACGGCGGCTGGCGGAGTCAACCCGAACAACTACCTCCTCTGGAGCTCGGCCAATGTCAGCCAGGACGCGAACCTCGCCCTGACCCGGCTGAACTACGCGAGCTACGGTCTTGCGCTGAGCCTGATCATGGGTGGCAGCCCGTACGGTCCGACCACCCTGCACGCAGGCGGAGGCGGAACGGCGCCGACGGCGGCCTATCCGAGCCCCTACCCGGATGTGAACCTGGAGTACACGCTGATCAAAGCGACCGGTTCCGCGCAGGGCCCGTCCCACCAGTACTACGTGGTCCAGTTCCTGTACTGGGCGCTCGGGGTAGGAAACCAGCCGGTGTATCTGTCGCCGCTCGGGTTCCTACCACTGACCTCCAACGTGGTGGCGTTGACCTACCAGACGCTGCAAACGGTCCAGGTGAGCAGCTGAGGCGTAGACCGGAGTGAGCGAACCGATCGACCCGCGTCCGGCTACGGACGCGGAAACCCCTTCCTCTCCCTCCCCCAGCCCCCCAGCCGGCCGTTGGTCGGGAGGCGGGGGAGGGGGCTCCGCCCTTCTCCACATTCTCGAGTTGCTCCCGGCGCTCGTCCCGCTCGCGATCATCGTGATCGTCCTGGTCGCGATGGTCGGGACGACCCGCGGGGTTCCCTTCAGCGTCCTCGATTTCCTCGGTTCGAGCTGGCTCGTTCAACCGCCCGGGGTCGCGGGATCGAGCTACGGAGTCTCCACGTTCATCGTGGGCTCCCTCGTCACCTCGCTCCCGGCCCTCCTGTTGGCCATGCTCATCGCCCTCGGCGTGGCCATCGCCTCCGTGGTCTACCTTCCCCGCATCGCCACCCGGTTCCTCGACCCGTTCGTCGATCTCCTCGCGGGCATCCCGAGCATCGTGTTCGGTCTCTGGGCGTTCATCATCTTGCGACCGTACTTCCAGCAGAGCCTGACGCCCTGGATGGCGGCGAACCTCGGGTTCCTCCCCGGGTTCGCGGGACCGGTGAGTCCGACGGGGCTCGGGATCCCCATTACGGTGTTCATCCTGACGCTCATGATCCTCCCCATCTCCACGCTCCTGATCCGGGACACCCTTCGGGCGGTGCCGCGAGAGCTCTGGGAGAGCGGGCTCGCCCTCGGGGCGACCCGCTGGGAGGTCACCCGACGGGTCTCGCTGCGCTACGGTTCCCGTGGGATATCGAGTGCCGCCCTCCTCGGATTCTCTCGCGCCATCGGGGAGGCGGTCGCGGTCTCCTTCCTGATCGGAGGGGCCACGAACTTCCCGACGAACGTCTACTCCACCACGAACACGCTCTCCGCCCTGATCATCGAGAACCTGGACTCGAGCTTCGTCAATCCCCAGGAGTTCGCCGCGCTCGCCGAGGTCGGGATCCTGCTGACCGCCATCACGCTCACGGTGAACATCATCGCTCGGCGGTTCGTCATGCAGCTGGGCGTGCACGAGACGGTGGTCTAGATGGCCGTAGCCACGAGCATGGAGACGAAGATGGCGCCCGTCGGCCTCGCCGACCTCGCCCAGGCCCGCCGCCGTTTCGCCCGATGGAACCTGGGCTTCGACCGGTACATCGGCTACCTGTTGCCGCTCCTGTTCATCGTGGCCATCGTCCCGATCCTCGACATGGTTTACTGGCTCGGCGCAGAGGCCCTTCCGACGATGACCTGGGCGACCTTGACGACGGGGGGTCCGACCCAGCCGCTCGGCCTCTTCCCGGCCATCGCGGGCACCGTGTGGATCATGGTCATCGCGCTCGCGCTGGCGGTGACGCTGGGCCTCTTCGGGGGCATCGCGACCGCCGAATTCCTCTCCGAGCGCTCGGCCGCGTGGGTCCGCATGACCGCCAACACGCTCGCCGGGATGCCGGCGATCATCATCGGGATGATGGGGTTCGTCGTGTTCGTGCTCTACTTCGGCTGGGGCCTCGTCCTCATCGCCGGTGCGGTCACGACGGCGTTCTTCATGACGCCCTACGTCTTCCGCGCGGCGGACCTTGCCTTTTCCTCCGTGCCGCGCACCATCCGAGAGGCCGCGCTCGGCGCGGGGGCACGCCCGATCGACTACATCCTGCGCGTGGCCCGGCCCATCGTCACGCCCCAGATCCTCAACGGCATCTTCCTCGCCCTCGGGCTCGGCATCGGGGAGACCGCGACCGTGATCGTCACCGTCCAGCCGAGCGCCCTCGCGCCGACAGGACCGTTCTCCTACGCGTCCTACCTCACCTACGTCATCTACGCGGAGTACACGAGCCCGCTCCCGGCCGATGTCACCCTCGCCTTCCAGGCCGCGTTCCTCCTCCTGATGATCGTGATCGTCATCAACATCATCGTCCGGATCGTCGCATGGCGCTACCAGACGAGACTCGCGGGGCTGTTCGTATGAGCGCTCCACCTCCCATTTCCAACGATGGGACCGTCCTCGCCACTCGGGGGCTTGGAGTGCGGGCGCGGCAGCACGCCATCCTCACCGACATCACCATCGACTTCCCGCCCCGGTCCCTGACCGCGATCATCGGACCGTCCGGCTGCGGGAAGACGACCTTCGTGCGCACCCTCAACCGGATGACCGAAACGTCGCCCGGGCTCAGCGTCAGTGGGGAGGTGTTCTACCTCGGGCAGAACATCTACGCGAGGGGTATCAACCCCGTCCTGGTGCGCCGCCGGATCGGGATGGTGTTCCAGCGACCGACCGTCTTCCCGATGAGCGTCTTCGAGAACGTCGCCTTCGGCCTGCGGCTCGAGCACGAGCCGGCGGACGTCGTGGAGGAAGAGGTCCAACGCTCGCTCGAACGCAGCGGCCTGTGGGAGGAGGTCAAGAACCGCCTCGACAAGCCGGCGCTCTCCCTCTCGGGAGGCCAACAGCAGCGCCTGTGCATCGCGCGCGCGCTCGCGGTGCGGCCGCGCGTGCTGCTCCTGGACGAGGCGACGTCGAGCCTGGACCCAGCCTCCACCCAGCGGGTCGAGGCGACCCTCGAGGAACTGAGCCACGAGATCACGATCATCCTGGTGACGCACAACGTCGCCCAGGCCGCGCGGGCGTCCGATCGAACGGCGTACTTCTACCAAGGACGGCTGATCGAGGTCGGACCCACGGAGGAACTGTTCGAGCGACCCAAAGAGAAGCTCACGGAAGAGTACATCACAGGAAGGTTCGGATGAACGAGAACGGAAGCCGTCCGGCGGCGGAGCCCCGCGGCCACGACGTGGAAGTGAAGCAGATGAAAGGACACGCCATCGAGATGGGGCAGTGGGCGCTCGGGATGGTCCACGATGGGTGGCTCGCGTTCGAGCGCGGCGACCTGCCCCTCGCGCAATCGGTCATCGACCGCGATGCCCGCCTCGACCGGTTCGACCAGGACGTCGAGCGGGAGGCGGTCGCCTTCATCGTGAAGACCCAGCCGATGGGGCCGGATCTCCGGGAGGCCACCGCGGTCCTCAAGGTGATCACGTACCTCGACCGGATCGGTAGGTACGGCTTCGACATCGCGTGGCTCACCTCGCCGGAGGGCGCCTACGACAAGGACGAGCTGCGAGAGCTGCTTCGATCGATGGATGGGCTGGCGGAGGGCATGGTCGCGAAGGCGCTCGACGCCCTGGCCAACGACCGTGGGGACCTCGCCCGCTCGATCTTCGATCTGGACGATCAGGTCGACGAGATGAACCGTTCGGTCTATCGCATCGTCATCCAGGAACTGCGTACGGACCCGTCCGTCACGCAGCGCATCGCGAACGAGCTCCTCGTAGCGAGACACTTCGAGCGGATCGCGGACCACGCGTGCAAGATCGCAGAGAAGACGATCTACGCGGTCACGGGCCAGCGTCGGGGAGAGTACCTGCCCAAGCGCGCGCCGCCGAGTGTCGGCAGCGATAGCCGGGGAGCTCCCTAGCGGGCCGGCCCGCGTTCGGGAGCGAGCCCCGGCGCCGGGTAGCGCCTTCCCTCGGTCTCGACGTGCTCCACGCGGACGTCCGCGAGCGTGATCCGGGGTCGATCGAGGGGCATCCGCGCGTAGATCACGCCGCCGAAGCGTTCGTACACGCGGGTCGTGTGGAGGGTGAGGCAACGCTCGTGGAACACGGGGCGACCGGTGAGATCCGGGTCGTGGCCGCGCAACATGAAGGTCAGACCCGCGCGCGCGAGGAACGCGGTCAGACGCGCTTCGTCGAGCGGGTCCACGCCTCCTCGTCGATTGCGGGAGGCCGCGCAATCGGTCCACGTGATCTCGGCGACGAATCGCTCGTCCACCCGATCGAAGTCGGCCTTCCAGTCGTTCCCGGCGACCACCGTGGGAATGCCGGCGTGAGCCAGGTACGGTCCCGCCGGATGGAACGCCGCGAGGGGACCGCGTCCCATGAGGTCGATCAGCCGTTCGTAGCGTCGGGGATCGTCTCCCCAGAGTCCGCGGATCTCCCCCCGGACGGATTCCGGGCTAAATGGGATCGTTCGTACGGTCTCGTGGTTTCCCTGGATGAGCACGACCCGATCCGGGTCCCGCGCCGCGAGCTGGAGCAGGTAGAGCGCGCTCGCGACGGAGCCCGCTCCGCAATCCTCCATCGTGCGATCGAGGTAATCACCGAGCCCAATCAGGAGCCGTCGCCGTGCCGGGTCCTCGTACCGGTCGACGACCCGTTCGACCGTGCGCCAATCCCCATGGGAGTCCCCGAAGACGATCGCTTCGTCCCCTCGGAGGGACGACAGATCGAACAGCGTCGGCCGGGTGGGCACGGCGTCCTCCAGGTGATCGAACAGACGGTCCGCGTGTTCGGCGGAGAGGCAAAGGATCTCGGCGGGGCCGACGATCCTCTCCATCGGGCTCACCGAGACGGTGGCCGCGTGGGGTCGGATGCGGGGGGCCGGAAGTTCCGGAGACCGGCGCCGTGCGTCGGGCCTCCCTTTGAACCGGCGAATGCCCTAGGCAACAGGGTCCTAAGCCCTGCCTCGCGAGCCCCGTTCGAGATGGTCCCGAACGGATTGGCCGAACTGGAGCACCCCCGCAACCATGGATATCGTGAGGATTCGGAGTAGCCCCGGCAGGATTTCCGGCGCGTGGATTCGCGGACCCACTCGGCGTTCGAACCTGCGTCGCAGGATCCAGAGTCCCGCATGATTGGCCACTACACTACGGGGCTACGGATATGCGAGTGGGGCCGCGTTGATAAGATTGCCGTTCGCGGAGTTCGCGGGCGCGCGGCGGCTCGGGCCTCGGACCCCGGTTCGACCAAACCGCACAAATACGCCGAGGAGCCTCCGACTTCGGGCCATGCCCGGGAGACCTCATGCAGCAACCCGAGACTTCCGGGCCGGGCGGCCTCCCGCCCCTCGGCACATCGACGCGTAACGATCCCACCGTGCGCCGGGCCGCGGTCGTCTATGGGGCGATCGCGGTCATCTCGATCCCGCTCGCGGTCTATTCCTTCGGGTTGAACGGTTCGGGCTTCCTATCGAACCTCCCGACCGCGACGGCCGATCTGAGCTTCTCGTTCACGAGGATGCTCATCGCCTACTGCCTGTCGCTGGGCTTCGCGCTCGCCTACGGCTACTACGCCTCGACCCATCGGACCGGGGAACGCGTGATGATCCCGGTCCTCGACATCCTGCAGTCCGTGCCGATCCTCGGGTTCTTTCCCGTGGCGATCGTCTTCTTCGTCGCGCTCACCCCCGGTAGCCCGGTCGGCGAGAACCTCGCGTCGATCTTCCTGATCTTCACCTCCATGGCCTGGAACATGGTCTTCGGCGTGTACGAATCGTTGAAGACCCTGCCGAACGAGCTCCGAGAGGCCGCCGATTCCTTCGGCGCCCGAGGCTTCCAACGCCTGCGCCGGGTCGTCCTGCCCGCGACCGTGAACCGTCTCGTGTACAACTCCGTCCTGTCCTGGACGGCCGGCTGGTTCTTCCTCGTGGAGGCCGAGATCTTTACGACGAGCGGCACGAGCCCGCTTCCGGGGATCGGCAGCTATCTGTCGATCGCCGCTTCGGGTGGGGGAGCGGGCGCGTTCCTCGCCGGCCTCCTCCCGCTGATCGTCCTCATCGTGCTCCTGGACATTGGGGTCTGGCGCCCGCTCGGACGATGGGCCGAACGGTTCCGATACGACCAAACATCGGCGGGCCAATCGATCGCCGAGCGCACGACGGAGGGACCGCGACGGTTCCGGCGGGCCGCGGCCTACGTCACCCGGGGGGTCCGCTCGGGGGTTACACGGATGAGCTCCCCGTTCGTCCAGCTGGCGGCGTTCACCTCTCGCGCGACGCGGGAACGGGCGCGCAAGCCGTTCGTCCGGACCGCCGTACACTATGTGGCGCTCGGAACGCTCCTCGTGATCGTATGGCTCATGCTGATCGCGCTCGGGGTCGCGGTGTATGACGTCTTCTCCGGCACGATCGCGCCGAGCGTCCGCGGCCAGATCGTGCTCCTTCCGCTGGCGATGGGCGCCTCCACCCTTCGGGTGGTGACGGCCTACCTCCTGTGCCTGGCGATCGCGCTCCCGCTGGCCGCGTATCTCGCGCGGAGTCCCCGCGCGGCACGGGGAGGGTTGCCGATGGTCGAGATCATCGCCTCCTTCCCCGCCACCGCGCTCTTTCCGGTGATCATCTTCCAGCTCGTCCCGTACATCACTCCGGAGGGAGCGGCGCTCCTGATGCTGATGACCGGGATGATCTGGTATCTGTTCTTCAATCTGCTCGCGGGGATCCGCTCGGTCCCACCGGACCTGGAGGAAGCGGCGCGCTCCTTCGGTCTCGATCGACGCAAGATGTTCCGACGCGTCGTCCTGCCCGGAACGCTCACCGCCCTCGTGACCGGCTCGATCACCGCATTCGGAGGCGGTTGGAACACGCTCATCGTCGCGGAGTACCTGCAGGGCGGACCGGGCCACTTGTTCCAGGTCTTCGGGATCGGTCAGCAGATCGATCTAGGCTATGCCGAGCCGAACGGGCTCGGGCTGCCGCTCATGACCGCGGCCCTGCTCGTCCTGGTCGCGACCGTGATCGCCATCAACGAACTCATATGGAAACCGCTGTACCGAAAGTCGATCGACCGGTACCGGTACGACTGAGGACGCGCGCAAGGGAAGGGAGCGGACCGATGGTGCTGATCCAGGTCCAGCACGTGGACAAGAGCTATCCCGGCCGCCACGGGACCATGATGATCATGCAGGACATCTCCTTCGACGTCGCGGATTCGGACTTCCTGGCGATCGTCGGGCCGTCCGGGTGCGGAAAGTCGACGCTCCTGCGCCTGGTCCAGGGGCTGGATCGCACGACCGCCGGGGAGATCCGCTTTCGGGATCGCCCCGTCCAGGGCGTCATCCCGGGCATGGCGATGGTCTTCCAGAACTTCGCGCTCTATCCGTGGCTCACCGTCCAGCAGAACGTGGCCTTCGGGCTGGAGGCGCTCGGCTGGGATCGCGCCCGCACGGCCGCGTCGGTCGAGCGGTACATCTCCGTGACCGGGCTCGTGGGGTTCGAGGAGGCCTACCCGCGCGAGCTCTCCGGCGGCATGCGCCAGCGGGTCGGGCTCGCGCGGGCGCTCGCGGTCGAGCCGGCCGTCCTGTTGATGGATGAACCGTTCAGCGCCCTCGACCCGCTCACCGCCGAGGGGCTCCGAGAGGAGGTTCTGCAGCTGTGGAGGGACCCGCAGCTGCCCCCGGACGCCGTGCTGCTGGTCACCCATAACATCGAGGAGGCGATCCTCCTCGCCGATCGGGTCCTCGTCCTGTCGCACCGACCGGCGCACGTTCTCGCGGACGTCCGGGTCGAGTTGCCGCGGCCCCGGGACCGCAAGTCGGAGGCGTTCTACGAGCTGACGGACCGGGTCTACTCCCTCATCACGGAAGGACCCAGCGCCCCGAACGGACCTGCGGCGAAGGGGACAGCCCTGCCGAGCGCACCGAGTACCGGAGCGCCCGAGCACGAATCCTTATAGACCAATTTTCCGTAGACACACCAGTCTGTAGAGAGCGACCGTGCCGACAACCTATCCCAAATGTTCCCCGAGCGAAATGACGGGCCTGTTGGTACTGCTGGATTCCCACAAGGGGGACGAGGACGTCGCTCGCCTCGCCGACGACCTCGACCTGGAGATCGACGAGATCCTTCCGTCGCTCGACTTCGCCGAGGCGCTCGACTTCGTCCAGGTGAACGACGGCCGCTCGACGCTGACGGATACCGGACGCCGCTTCCTCGCCGGGACGATCCGGGAACGCAAGGCCGTCGTGCGGGACCAGTTGCGCCGCACCACTCTGTTCCGAACGCTCATGCGCGCCCTTGAGAGCGCACCGGGGCACCGGCTCACCGATTCCGAGCTCCTGCGCCTCGTCGAGTTCACGACGGCCCCGTCCGATGAGGTCGTCCAGAACATCGTCAATTGGGGACGGTACGCGGAACTCTTCCGGTACGATGCCGACGATCATCTGGTGGTCGCGATCCGCCGCACGGCTCCCCCCCGCGCTCCCCCTACCTCGTCGAGCCGCCCGGCGGGTCCCGGGTCGGGCCCGTCCACGGCGAGCGACGGGACCGACCGGTCGCCGCCGCGAGCCACGTCCGCCGCGCTCGCGGTATGTTGAATCGACAGCGCCCGTCTCTGCGCCGGATCTCGTGGCAGGGGCCGGGGTTAAAACCCGCGGGTCTCTCCTGCTCCCGAGGACGACGCGATGCCGAGCACCGTGCACATCCTAGGGATCTCCGGTAGCCTGCGTACGCATTCCACGAACACCGGGCTATTGCGAGCGGCAGCCGGAGTCCTGCCGCCGGACACCGAGCTCGAGATCGTCACCTTGCATGGGATCCCACCGTACAACCAGGACGAGGAGCTTGCCCCGGTCGATGCGGTGCGATCGTTCAAGTCGAAAGTCCGCGCGGCGGACGCCATCCTCTTCGCGGTGCCCGAGTACAATTACAGTGTTGCCGGCGTCCTCAAGAACGCGATCGATTGGGCATCGCGGCCCCCGACCGACAACGTTTGGCCGGACAAACCCGTGGCGATGATCGGGGCCTCGGTGGGCATGATGGGCACGGGCCGGGCCCAGCTGCACTTGCGCCAGTCGTTCGTCACGCTGAACATGCATCCGCTCTCCCAGCCCGAGGTGCAGGTGACGTTCAACTCCAAGAAGTTCGATGCGCAGGGGAATCTGACGGACTCGGATGCGCGGGAGCACGTGCGGGCGCTCTTGGTCGCCTTCGTCGCATGGACGCGCCTCCTCCGGGGCGAGCCGTCGGCGCCGAAGTAGCGCGGGATTGTAGGAAGGTCCACGCGCACGGGCAATTCTTAAGGGGCCCACGTCCTCCTCCGCGACTGCGGGCACGTAGATCAGCGGAAGATCGCTGCTTTCGCAAAGCAGAGGTCGGGGGTTCAAATCCCCCCGTGTCCATTCGTACGGTCGTCGGGACACTGTGTTCCGAGGCGAGCCTGCTTGGGATCGCATTACCCCTTCGCGCTGATGTCGCCGTGAGCCGGAGGAGGTCGGCGCAGGTTCGACGACCCACCGCGAGAGCGGGGTGAATCTGCGCCGTGTACCCGCATCGAATGACGGGTCCTCCAGGTCATATAGACCATGTTACATGTAACATGAACCATGAAACTCGTGCAGACCGCGGTGGGTGAGGAGGAGTACCAGCTCCTGCGACATCGGGCCGCAGCCGAGGGAAAGACCATGAAGGAGGTCGCGCGCGAAGCACTCCGTGCCCACCTTCTGCCCGACCGGGTGAACCCTCAGGATCCGGTGTTCCACTCCTTCCCGCTGATTCGGGTGAGTGGAAAGACAACCTGGGGGTCCCGCGACCACGACAAGCTGCTCTACCACCGGAAGCGATGATATTCATCGATTCCGGCGCGTGGATCGCGTTGCTGGACCAACGGGACGGATTCCATCGGCGGGCACGTGCGTTCCAGGGGGAGCTTGCCCGTGGCGTCCACGGCCGCCTCGTAACTACCGACTATGTGCTGGACGAGGCCGTGACCTACCTGCGGCAACGCGGTCCGGGCCACCTCGTCCGAGAGTTCCGCGGAATCCTGACCGCGAGCGAGAGCGTCCAAGTCGTCTGGACGACTCCCGATCGATTCTGGACCGCCTGGGACACTCTTCTCAGTCGCCCCGATAAGCGCTGGAGTCTGACCGACTGTCTGAGCTTTGTGACCATGCAGGCGCTCGGGATCCGGCTCGCGTTTGGATTCGACTCCGACTTCCGGCAGGCCGGATTCGAGTTGCTCCCAGGGTCTGAGTGACCGTTCCTTTCGGCGTAGACATTTAGGCCCCACCTCCCGGTTGGAAGCCCGGACCGTAGGCTCGGGCGGGGGTGGGCTCTCGGCCCCTAAACCGTATCAGGAGGTTCTTCGCGGCGTTGACGTCCGCGTTGCCGGTGAAGCCACATCCTCGGCAACAGAACACCTCCCCGTTCCGGTTCCCCCTATCGGTGTGGCCGCAAGAGTGGCACCCCAAGGTACCCTCACGGACCCGTGGATGTAGTCTCTCCTTCCCGAGTACCCGACTCGAACCGGGCGCTACCGGTCCAAGTCGACCGCGTCGGTCCTAGACTCGTCACCGGCCACCCCTATGTCGATCCCTAACCTCGATTTGACCCGCCGCGATTCCGCGTAGACGATTCGCTTAAGCGTCCTGCCGAACGTTGTCGGGCCGTGACCGAGCACGCCCACGGGGAGTCGGAAGCCTCGCAGCGGATCCTGCGGGGCCTCTTGGTCGCGCTCGTCCTCGCGATCGTCGTCCTAGGGTTCGAAGCGATCGGCGCCGTGTTGAGCCGGAGCCTCGCGGTGACCGTCGATGCGGTGCACGACCTCCCGGACATCTTCGCGTTCACGATCTCGTATCTCGCCCTTGCCGGGACCGCTCGGGGGCGGACGGACGCCCATACGTTCGGATCGCACCGCCTCGAAGTCTTCGCTGCGATTTTGAACGCGTTCATCATCCTGGCGGCGGGGGTCCTCTTCGCGTACCCTGCGATCCTGGAACTCGTCAATCGGACGTCCCTGCTCGGCCCGATCGACCCGGTCTGGATCCTCTTCGCGGCCGTGCCCACCCTCGCACTGCGTTCGGCCTCCGCGGTCTACCTCGGGCGGATCCCCCGCGCGGCCCGGGACCTCAACGTCCGCAGCGTGCTCGTCCACCTCGGCACCGATATCGCGATCACCGCGGCCCTGATCGCGGACGCGGCGATCCTCGTGCTCTCCCCGGGGACCGTATGGATCGACGGTGCGGTCACGCTTGTCGTTGCGGCGATCCTGATCTACGAGTCGATCCCGATCTTCCAGGGAGGTTGGGCGGTCCTCACCGAGCGCGTGCCGCGGGGGGTCTCCCTCCCGGTCGTTACCGAATCGATCCTCGCCACGCCTCGCGTTCGCGGAGTGCATGACGTTCACATCTGGGCGGTCTGTCCGACCCTCGTGTGCATGACCGCGCACGTCCGGGTCGAGAACATGCCCATGCACGAAGCTTCTGAGGTCACGGCCGAGCTCCGGGAGCGAATGGAGCGTGCGTTCGGAATCGTCCACTCCGTGTTCGAACTCGAGACCGAGCCTTCCGTTCCCGAGGATGCCCTGCCCCGTTCGAACGGCGCCTCGCGCACCGCCGTCGGGTAGCGCCTCTCTGGGTCCGCCGGGCAAGGCTCGAAACCGGGCACCCCAGCGCGGGCCGGACCGATGGGGGGAATAGCTCGTCGAACCCTCCGCGGAATCGCGATCTCCGCGCAGGCCCAGCGATGCCCCTAGGTTCCGGTCCCGCTCGGGTTCGCATTCCCCGCGCCCGACGCCCGCTGCGGGCGGCGTGGCATTCCCGGCTCCTCCGCCGGTGGGTTCCCGGTGGGCGCTCGCGATCGGTCCCCCGGCGGAGGGGAGCCCTCCTCGGGGGGCCGATGATGCCGAAATCGAGAGTAGAACGCGAGGTCGTACCCGATCTTCACAGATCCCGCGAGTGCGAAGGGAGCGCTGAGCCATGGCCCACCGGCCGCGAGAAACGCTCCGGTGACCGGAGCACCGAGCGCTTGACAGCCGCGGGCCGCGGTCGTGTAGCCCGCCGCGGCGGCGCGGTCCTCCCTCGGCACCACGGCCTGGACGTAGGACTGGCGCGTGGGGACATCCATCTGGGAGAGGGTGGCTCGAGCGATCCAGAGGATCGATGCGACGAGGAACGTCGGAGCGAAGACGACCGCGATCAGGAGGATGTTCGAAGGAATGTGGCTGAACACGATCGTGTTGACGAGCCCGATGCGTCGGGCGAGGGGGACCGCGAGGATCAGCGACGCCCCGGCGGCCAGGCTGCTCGCGAAGAAGACGAACCCGAGAGCGTCGACCGACGGGTGGAACCGGGTCGAGAAGTAGAAGACGACGAGGCTGTTCACGATGAGCCCCCCACCGAACGCATCGACTGCGAACAGCGCCGAGAGCGAGTAGACGGTCGAGCGACTGGACGGGGAAAGCGGGGAGGGTCGACCGGCCGCCGCCTCGCGATCGACATCGCTCGAGAGGGCCTGGTAGGCGGGCACGAGGATGAGCCCGAGCAGACCATAGAACAGGAACGTCGCGTCGTGAGGGCCCGAAGGAAGTCCTGGGAACACCGAGGTGTTCACGCCGTAGAGCGGGCCCGCGGCGAGCGCGCCCAAGGCGACCCCGACGTAGCCCAGGAGATTGTACGTGGCGAAGGTCTGCGTCCTCTGCCGATGTCCGGTGGTACCCGCGAGGGAGGCTTGCTCCAGCGCTCCGAGCGGGCTCACGTCGGCCCCGCCGGCGACGATCCCGCCGAGCAGGAAGGCCGCGAGCACGATGACGGGGTTTCCGATGTCGATCCACAGGAGCACTCCGCCGGCGGCGAGGGCGGCGGCCGACAGCGCGAACACCCGACGACGCGGCCAACGCAGCTCGAGGCGCGGAACCAGGAGAGCCCAGCCGGCCGCGCCGCCTAAGGCGAGACCGAGCAGGAGCCCGATCGCAAAGGAGGAGTACCCCGCGCCGGCGAGGTCGAGGGCGATGACGATCGAAAGGGCTCCCGCACCAAACCCCCGCGCGGTCCGGGCTCCCATCAGAAGGAGCTGGTCCCGCCGGGAAGCGGGCGAGTCCAGTTCCTCGGGTGCTTCTGACGGCATCGACTTACTCCCGACGGCTCACAATAGGTCCCCCGGGAACGGCGCGAGGGAGGTCCCCGCCCGCATCACGGGGTCGAGGGGGCACCCGTATGCTCGAGCGTCCCGCCGTGGTCGACCTTCCACTGACAGTAGGTGTAGAGAGCGTCGTACAGTGGGAACTGGAGCCGTTGGTTCTCCAGGTCGTCGTGCGCGAGCATACGGAACCCCGTGGCAGCGGCTTCGAGCCCGGCCGCCTCGGGTTCCTGCCCGAATCCCCCATCGGCCACCCGAACGATCTTGGCGAGCTCGAGCAGTGCCGGGTCCGTCAGCTTGTACTTCCGGATGATCGCATCGAAGCTCACGTACTCCTTTCCGCCCTCCTCGTAGTGGTGAAGTTCCACCCCCGGCACGTCGAACGGGGTGGCGCCTTCCCTCGCGGCCACTTCCGCGACCTTCTCCTTCGGAACGTAGAGGAACTCCGCTCGAGGATCGATGAACTTTCGGATCAGCCACGGGCATGCGATTCGATCGACTCGGGCCTTCTCTCGGGTCACCCACTTCATGAACGTCCTCGACGAAACGGATAGCGAACGGGCGGATAAGGGCGCGAAACCGAACCCCAGCTCCCATGGAGATCGGCGAATCTTGAGCCTCGGGGGTTGTAGTTGAGCTCGATGCGGTGGGTAGAGCCCGGAACGACGAGGTGGACGTACTTGCCGCCGTGCGCGAATCATCCTCGCTTGACGACCCGGAACCCGATCGATTCGTAGAATCGCATCGACCGGGTGACGTCCCGCACCCGAATGCCGGAGCAGATGAGCCGCACCGGGGATCCACGAACCGAGGCAGGAGCCCCGGCCGATATGCCGATCCCGGTGGGAATGGGTGGAGCGGCTACGGGGTCCAGGTCGGAGCCCCGTAGCCCCTCGGCAGGGCGGGAGGGTCTTCCTTCCCGAAAGGATCCGGGCGCGGGATCGGGGGCCGTCCGGCCTTGCGGCTCAGATAGGCATCGATGCCCTTCGCGGAGCGCGTCCCGGCCGCCATGGCGTGCACGACCGATTTCCCTCCCGAGGCGAAGATCCCTTCGATCCCCGTCATCGAGTCCGGGTTCTTGCCCTCGGGCCAGCCCTGCGCGCCGAATCGGAGATCAAGAGCGTCGGGGAACCCCGCGAGGACGGGAGCTTCACCGACCGCGACGATGACCATGTCGCACGGGATGGTCTTCTCCGAACCTGGAACCGGGACGACCGAGGGCCGACCCGATGGGCCGGGCGCACTGAGCTTCGTCTTACGGACGACGATCCCCTCCACGTGATCGGTCCCCAGGATCTCCACGGGGCTGAGTTCGTAGAGGAAGCGGACCCCCTCTTCCTCCGCCTCGTCGGACTCCTCGTGCCCCGCCGGCATCTTGTCCCGGGTCCGCCGGTACACGACGGTCACGTCCTTCTGCGGCTGGAGCCTCAAGGCGGAGCGCACGGCGTCCATCGCGACATCCCCGCCTCCGATCACGACGACGTGCGCACCGACCGAGACCGGTGGGCCTTTGTTCACATCCTTGAGAAGATCGATGGCCCCGTACACCTCCGGCAGGGATTCACCGGGAATGCCGAGCGCCTTGTGGTCGGAGGTGCCGACCGCGAGATAGATCGCCGAGTACCCTTCGGCGTGCAGGCTCTCGATCGTCACATCCGTTCCGATCCTCTTCCCCATGACGAAGGTCACAGGAAGGTCCCGGAACCGCCCCGCGTCCACCTCGATTTCGTAGCCGTCCATGTGGTACTTCGGGATCTCGCCGACCTGCCCGCCGATGTACGGCTGCTGTTCGAACACGGTGACGCGGTATCCGCGCAGCCCGAGCTCCCACGCGGCCATCAATCCCGCCGGTCCCGCGCCGATGATCGCCACACGCTCCTCGCGCAGGGCGCTGGGAACGTAGTACAGGTCCGACTTTCCCAGCTCCATCGCCGCCCGCTTGAGCTGACGGATCGCGATCGGGACGCCCCGCTCGTGCATGATGCAGGCATCCTCGCAGAAGTGGTAGCAGACCTTGCACAGGGTCGTTCCGAGAGGGTTCTCCCGCAGGACCACGAGGGCGGCCTCGTCGAACTTGCGTTCGGCGATCCGCAGGATGTACCCGCGCGCATCCTGGTCGATGGGGCAAGCTTGCACACAGTACGGCATCGCGCATTGTAGGCAACGCTGGGCCTCGAGGACCGCATCGTCCGGGAGGTACGGGTGCCGGATCTCGATGAAGCTCGCGGCGCGGTCGCGCGCGGGTTCCTCGGGAATGGGCGTTCGCTCGTAGCGGGAGTGCTCGTCCGTCGGCATCGATCCTCCTCTGCGCTCGGCCCCGCGACCCGGTGAGCCTTGGCCTCGGCGCGGGAACCAAGGGGCCTGCCGCACTTAGCGTCCGCCGGCCGCTCACGATCCTCCGCCATCCTCCGTCGGGCCGGCCGGCTCTGAGATCGGCCCGCCACGATGCGGCTCGGGCGATGGGCGGGTGTCGCGCCGGGTTTCCGTGGGCTATATGACCGCCCACCCTACTCCCGATCGCATGCTGAGCGACGCCTTCGGACGCGAGGTCACGGATATCCGGATCAGCGTCACGAAGCGGTGCAACTTCTCCTGCGTGTACTGTCACGACGAGGGCCAGGGCCCGACCACCCGCGCCGGGCATCGGGATCCGGGGGAGATGACCCTGGAGGAGATCGCGCGACTGGTGCGCCTCTCCCGGGAGCTCGGGATCCGGGCCGTCAAGTTCACTGGAGGAGAGCCGTTGGTCCGGCCGGACATGGAGGCCATCGTCGATCGGACGGTCCGGCACATCCCCGACGTCTCCTTGACGACGAATGGCGCGATGCTCGAGCGCCGCGCGGAGTCCCTGCGGGACGCGGGGCTCAAGCGGGTGAACGTCTCCGTCGATTCACTTGATCCGGATCAGTTCCGGTCGATCCGAGGGGGAGCTCTCGCCCCGGTGCTTCGGGGCGTCCGCGAGGCCCTGCGCGTGGGGCTCAAGCCGGTGAAGCTCAACATGGTAGTCTTCCGGTCGACCCTGGAGAACATTCCGGCGATGATCGACTACGTCGGGTCCGAGGACGGGCTCCGACTCCAGTTGATAGAGTTCATGCCGGAACTGGTCGCCCACCGCGAGTGGATGGTCGATATCGCGGCGGTGAAGAGCTGGCTCGAGACCCACGCGAGCCGAGTGCTCGTCCGGGAGATGCACCACCGACGCGTGTACTTGTTCCAAGGCGCCGAGGTCGAGCTCGTCGATCCGGTGGGCAACGCCGAGTTCTGCGCGAACTGCCACCGGATCCGCGTGACCCACCGCGGGGAGCTGAAGGGTTGCCTCAACCGCAACGATGACCTGATCCCGACCCGCGGTCTTGGGGATGACGCGGTCCGGGACGCGCTTCGCCGGGTCATCACGCACCGGATCCCGTACTACGGCGCCTACCGGCCGGCAGGACTGGCGGGGATCCCGGCCGCCGAGCTGGAGCTCCCAATGCTCTCGGCCCCGGCGAGCCTACGGCGGGGCCGCTGACTCGCCATCTTCCTCTCCCCGGGAGAAGACGGCCGGCCGCCGGAGGGGATGCTGGGCAGAGTCCGGACCGGGGTCTCTTAAGCGATTCCTCAGTCCGATAAGAGAATGGTAGACGAGGCTCCATCCCATGGCCTGCTTGCCATCCTGACCCTGCGCGAAACCCGTCGATTCGTGCGCGAACGCCATGGTCGAATGATGGCAGCGTTCTTCGCGGTCGTGTTCGCGCTGGTCTCCATGTGGGTCGGGGAGATGTTGATCCTTACCCCGCTCCACGTGGCGCCGTACGCGGAGATCTTGTGGAGCCCCGGTACGAACCCGCAGTGGTGGAACTACCCCGGGATCCTGGTCGTGGGAGGCTGGGGGGTGCTCGACCTCCCGTTCCTGCCGACATGGACGATGATCTTCGTCTCGATCGGAGTGGGGATCGGCATCTCGGCCGCGGTCCTCTTGGCGGTCGAACTCGTTCGAATGCGCCGAAGCGGGGCGGCGCGTTCCACGGCCATCGGCTCGGGAGTGGGGCTCACTCCCGCCATGATCGCGCTGGTGACCTTGGGAGCCTGTTGCTCCACCGGTGCGGCGGCCGCCGCGGGGATCGGTGCCGTGGCCCAGACGACCGGCAGCACCACTTACACCCTGGTCGCGAACAGCTGGTACCTGAGCCTGTTCCAGGTCGTGGTCATGGGGATCGCGCTGATCGCCCAAGAGCAGCTCCTATTCGTGACGCGGGGGATATTCTCGCGCGCCGGGGTCGGCAGGGACACCCCCGCGCTCGCCGCGGCCGCGCCGCTCGACCGTAGGTTCGTCGTTGGGGCGATCCTGCGGGTCGCGTTGCTCGTAGGCGGCATTACCTGGTCGCTCGCGATGGTCGCGGATTGGATCACCATCCCACCGCAGAGCGCCTCCGCGGCGATCTGGTTCTCCTGGGGGATCCAGTACCAGCTCCCCGCCCTCCTCGCGATCTTGGTCGCGCTGTTCCCCTCGGCGATCCACCGCGGTCTCCAGACGATCGCTCGCTCCTGGTCGCTCGTACTGCGAGCGACCCTGCTCGTCGCCGGGCTCAGTCTGGTCACGTGGGTTCCGCCGCCCATCTCGAGCTGGGGGATCTACGGTCTCGGCAACGAGATCCTCGGGATGCTCGGGCTCCCGGCCGGCTGGGGTGCGGTCGTTCCCCTGACGACCGACGGCCTCACCGTCGCACTGCGCTGGGGATTCCAGTACCTCCTCGTGGGCGGCTTCGCAATCGCGTTCGCCCTCCTCCCCACTCGCGCCTTCCAACCCCTCGAGTGGTCCGCAGGCTGGGTGGGTGCAGGATCGCCCGCCCCGATTTCCACCGCCGCACCCCTCGGGCCGCCCTCCTCGCCCGGGCCCTCCGCTCGCCTCGTCGTCATCGACTCCCCGGCGAGCCCGCCCCCCGCCGCCTCGGCGGGTGGGATGCGGAGCCCGTAGCGCGACGAGGATGAACGGAGTGGCCCGAAGGAACGGCGCCCGGAGCGGATCCCGATGATCGCCGCGTATGCGATCCTCGCAGGGATCGGCGCGTTGATGGCCTACGTGACGGCGGTCCTCATCAAGTGGGCCTCGGAGGCAAAGACCCCCGTCAACGCGTCGGTCGTGACGTTCCTCCTCGCGATGATGGTCGCGATGTTCGCCGGAGCGCTGCTCTACTTCGTCGCCCCGGGCCCCTCGTCGATCATCGAAGGTCTCTGGCTCGGGAGCGCGTTGATGTCGATCAGCGTCATCCCGTTCTTCCTCACCTACCTCAAAGAGGTCAAGCAACGCGTCGAGGAGGGCGACCGGTTCGTGGCCCGGCCGATCGTCCATCCCTACCGATTCATCGCCGCCGTCGTGGCCCTCGTTCTAGGCAACGAGCTCGTGATGGGAGCCACGTTCCAACTGGCGGCGGGGCCCGCGCTGAGCGGCGGGATCCTCGACGTGCTGACGGGCGTCGCGACTTCCCCTTGGTTCCTGTTCACGATGTCGGCCGAGATGGCCCTGACGACGTACTTCCTGCGGGATCGGATCTCCGCGGGGTTGTACCGCGTGCTGCTCCTCCAGTCCCTCATCATGTTCCTCTCCCCTACGGCGCTCGCCCTCGGAGGGTGGGTCGCGTTCAGCGTCTATCTCTCGAGCGCGACGATGATCGTGCTGTTCATCTATCTCATGGAGTACATCTACCGGCACCGCCAGCTCGATGCTGCGTTCTCCCACTACGTGGGCGCTCTGCTGGGGATCTACGGGCTCATGATGGCGGGCCAGTTCATCTGGCTGTACTACGGCGGCTGGGCGGACGTCTTCGCGCTCGGCATCGTCGCCGAGATGGTCCTGTTCTTCGCTGCGATCGTCGGCACCGAGCGATTCGGCAAGGAGATGGGCACGCCCTGGCAGCTCGATGCGAACTGGACGTTCGGAGTGCTCGCGTCCATCTTCGTCGCCGAAATCTTCATGGGGGCCCTCCTCGCGGTCCAGATCGACCCCGCGCACTACGCGGGGGCGTTCTTCACGCTCCCGTTGAGCGGGAGTGCCGGCACGATCGCGTACAACGCGATCTACAACGGATTCTGGTTCCTCGCGGGAGTGACGGCGTCGACCTGGTTCCTCACGATGATGGGGATCGAGATGGGAGCTCTCGTGTATTTCAAGATCCGAGAGACGCCGAACCTGGAGAACCGGATCCGGATGGTCCTCATGATGTTCTGCTACGCGGTCTTCGCGGTGTTCTTCCCGAGCATCTACTACCACTCCGCGTTTCCGAACGCGCCGGCCCAGGCGACCGTCCCCGTCCTCGGATGGTCGATGGGGATCGGATCGGCCGTGCTCGCCGCGAGCGTGCTCACGGTCGTGATCCTCACCTACGCGATCATGGGAACGCTGGCGGCGCTCTTCGGCCGACGGGTGGTCTGCTCCACGTTCTGCACGGCCGCGCTGATGTACCAGGGGACGACACTCGACTCGATGAAATCGTTCAATCGTTCCGGGCCGGTGGGGCGCAAGTACCTCGGCAGTCGATTCTCGTCCGCCTACTCGATCTCCACCGGCGTCATCCTGGGCTCGCTGCTCTTCGCATCGGTCGCGTCGTATCTCGATTCGACCGGGATCTGGAACGTGACGGTCCTCGGTGCGGACCCGACCATCTTCCTGTTCTCGATCTCCTTCGGGATCCTCTGGTACGTGATGTTCGTCACCGTCCCCTACGTCGGGACCTACAACTGCGTCACGATGGGCTGGTGCTACACGGGGGCGATCTCCCAGGCGTTCCACAAGATCGGATTGTTCAAGCTCAGGGTCCGGAGCAAGGACGTCTGCAAGGCGTGCACGACGCTCGACTGCGCAAAGGCCTGCCCCATCGGGCTCGTCAACATGCCCGGCTCCTTCCGCACCAAGGGCGAGTTCCGGAGCACCAAGTGCTGCGGCGTCGGCGATTGCGTCAGCGCGTGTCCCTACGGGAACATGTACATCTACGACGTTCGCCACTGGGTCCGCGGGAAGCTCGGCCTCCCGATCCCGACTCCCCGGGGCACGAAGCTTCCCATGGTCGGCGCGTCCCCTCCCCCGTCGGCGGCGACCGCGACGCGGGCGGCAATGACCCCGACCCCGGCACCCTCCGTGCGGGCGAGCCCCGGCAGCGAGTCGGTTCCCGGTCTATAGGCCGAGGTCCGGGCGCTCTCGCGGTTCCGCGACGGCCGTTGGGCGGGGGCTCAGCACCGAGCCCGGCCGAGGAATCTCTCCCATCGGCGCGAGGAGACTGCGGACGAGGTAGACGGTCTCGCCGACCATGACCACGGAGGTAATGCACGCGAACGGGAGGATGTGCCAGGGCCCGGAGGCCACCAGCATCGAAGAGAACGCGCCGGCGGACATCAGGACGAAAGCCGCGGCGGCCCCGAGCCGCAGATGCGCGGAATAGACGCTCGGACGCCGGTCGGCGATCGATGCTCGCAGGAGCAGTCCCATTCCTATCCCCATCACGATGGCCGTTGCGAGCGCTCCGGCGAGGGGGGATTCGGGGATCCACGGCGCCACGAATGCGGTCGCGGTCAGGGCGCCGACGGCCCGGGCATCGGCCATGGGCAGGCGGGTCCACCACAGGAGCGCGGCCATGGTCACACCCATCGGCCAGCAATACCAGAGCGTGACCAGAGGGACGGCGAGGAACTCCACGGGATTCCCCGTGAACCAGATCGTCCCCGCGAACGCCGGCGGCGCGAGCGGAAGGAAGGCGATGCTCATGAGATACTCGTTCGCGAACAAGAGCAGCCCGATGCCGACCGCGATCGGCACGCTCCCGGGCGCGATCGCTTTCCGCGACTGCTTCAGGATCAGTGCGACGAACCAGATCCCGATCGGGACCATCATGAACTGCGCGGCGATGGCGAATAGAACGAACCCTCCCACGGTCGGGACGAAGAGGTAGTAGGCCACCCCGGCCCAAAGGACGAGCTGGGCGAGCAGGACTCCCGCGCCCAGTACGAAGGCCGAGACCGCATGGCGAGGCCGGTCGAGGAGAAGTCGATGCAGGACGTACAGGTTGAGCCCGATCATCGCGATCGCGATCAGGCCGACCGGCAGGGTCGCTAAGGTGAGATCGCTCAGGCCGGCGACCATGGTCCCCGCGGCGGCCGGCGAGCGAGCCGCCGAGCCCGTAGACGCACCACGGAAGAGGACGGGGTGCCGGGTTTATCCTGCGTGCGTACCGACCCGTTACCAGCCGACCGGCTGGCCCCGGTTCTGCTCGTCCAGCCAGCGCTGGAGGGGCGCGAAGTACTCGAGGAGTCCGGCGGCCTCCATGCGACGGTCGCCGCCGATCGCCTCGAGGGCGTCCGGCCACTCTCGGCTCGAGCCCATCTCGAGCATCGCCCGGAGGCGCTTGCCCGCCTTGCGCTGTCCGTAGATCGAGCACCGGTGCAACGGCCCGGCCCAGTCGATCTCCCGGGCGAGCGCCCGATGGAGCTGGAACTGGAGGATGTGGGCGAGGAAGTAGCGCATGTACGGCACGTTCGCCGGAACGTGGAACTTCGCTCCGGGATCGAAAGCATCCTCGCCGCGTACGACGGGCGGGCGGATCCCCTGGTATCGCTCGCGCAGCTCCCACCACGTCCGGTTGTAGGAATCCGGGCCGTACTCTCCGGAGAACACGCACCACCGCCACCGATCGATCAGGAGCCCGAACGGGAGGAACGCGATCTTCTGCAGCGCGGTGTAGAGCAGGAGGCCGATGTCGCCCTCGGGGGACGGGGCGCGGTCCAACAGCCCGACCTGCACCAGGTACTCGGGGGTCACCGACAGCCCGATCGTGTCGCCGACGGCCTCGTGGAACCCGTCGTGCGCGCTCTCCCGGAACAGGAACGGCTGCCGGGCGTAGGCCCGCTGGTAGTAGTTGTGCCCGAGCTCGTGGTGGATCGTGTGGAAGTCCTCCGCCGTGATCTCGATGCACATCTTGATCCGGAGGTCATCGACCGCGTCCACGTCCCAGGCGCTCGCGTGACAGACGACCTCGCGGTCCCGCGGTCGGACGAACATCGACCGTTCCCAGAACGTGCTCGGAAGGGGATCGAAGCCCAGGGAGACGAAGAACCGCTCCGCGAAGCGGACCATGTCGGTCGGGCTCGTGTGCCGCCCCTCGAGGATCTTCGTCAGGTCGTACGTCGCTCCGCCGCCCGGGGGAGCGAGATCCGGGTAGAGGTTCTCCCAGGACTGGGCCCACATGTTACCGAGCAGGTGGCCCGGGATCGGGCCGCGCTCCGGGACGAGCTCGGGACCGTACCGCTCGACGAGGCGGCGACGCACGTAGGCGTGCAAGGACAGGTACAGCGGCCGCACCTGAGCCCAGAGCCGGTCGGCTTCGCGGGCGAAGGAATCCGGGTCCATGTCGTACTTCGATCGCCACATCGCGCCCGTGTCGGCGAAATCAAGTTCCCGCGCCCCTCGGTTGGCCAGCTCGACGTAGCGCGTGAACTGAGGACGCATCGGCCGAGCGATGTCGTGCCAGCCGATCCAGACGTTCTCGAGCTCGACCGGGTTCCGGCTCTCCCCCAAGATGCGGGAGAGCTCCTGGAGGTCCACCGCTTCCGTCCGCCCGGGAGGGGCGTGGCGTCCCGTGGCGTACGTGGTCTGCATCCCGGCTACGGTGCGGACCAGTTCGTCCGCCTCCGCCGGGTTGGGGGGAGCGACCAGCGGGAGGGAAAGACGCAGGAGCTGGGCCTTCCGGGCGAGATCTCCGGGTAGCGACACGGTTCGGAACCGATTCGCCTCCTTGGCCCTCTGGACGGTCGCCGCGATGAGCCTCGTGCTCGCTCTCGAGGCGAGTTCCTCGGTGTCGGGGGTGATGAATGTGTTGAAGACCCAGTCGGCGCGCGACGATTCGATCGCTAGGCCGAGGAGTTCGGACTCCGCTCGATCGAAGAACGCGCGCGCCTCGCTCTCGTTCCCTGCCGCGGGCATCGCGGCGGCTAGGCCCGCCGGCTCTTATCAGGCGTCGCCGGCCGCGCCCCTCCCGGCGCGAGAGGTGCGGGTCGAACTTCGTCTTTATCAAGCAGAATGGGGTCGACGCTCAACGAACTATGGCGACCTCGATGGGCTCGAGGGTGGGTTCCCGACCGACCGCCGCACCGGCGCGCGAGGACGATCGCTCCGGGCCTCTTCGATCATGGCCCCCGATCCGGGGGCACCACCGCCTCAGCCTGGAGGCCGCTGCGACCGTTGCCACGTCGCTCGACGCGGCCCGCGCTCAGGCCGCGGCCGAGGGGCGAACCCTCGTCTACACCGTACGCTACGTCTGATCAGAGGTCGTCCGGGACCGGATTGACGTAGACCCCCGTTTCCCTAAGCCCGCGCCCCGCTCGAGACTTGCTCGCCTGAGCGGCGTGCTCTGCCAGCGCTTGCTTGGAGAGTTCATCGGCCCGCGAGTTCTGGGTTCTCGGGATCCATTCGAAGCGCACCTCCGAGAAGCCCTTCGAGAGTGTCGTGAGCCAGCGGTGGTACTCCTTGAGGTGCTCCTTGCGAACGGCGTACTCGCCCGAGATCTGGCGGATCACGAGCTGACTGTCTCCGAAGAGGAGGACCCGGCCGCGGAAGCGACGGGAGCTCAGCCACTCCAGAGCCCGGATCGCGCCCACGTACTCCCCCACGTTGTTCGTGGCATGCTCGGAGAATGGAGGGACCGCGAGCCCGCACTCCTCGTAGAAGAGCCCCGCTCCTTCGACCACGAACCCGTACGTGGAGACGCCCCCTCCTCGAGGAGGCTGGCAGGCGCCGTCAAAGTGGACCTGAACCTCCTGGGTTTCGGGGATAGCGACGCCGCGAGGCACACCGAGATCCTCCATCGACTCCTTCCGCGCTCCGAGTGAGGTGCTGGGGGCGTCCGGCGACGGCAGAACAGCCAGATAAGGACGGGCTTGCTGGCGCGAAAAACGAGAGGTTAAGTACGACTCGCAGGCATGCATCCGCCTTCGATGACCGACCGATATGGCACTCCCGGATTGCCCCTCGGCGTAGCGGTCATCGCGATCCTGGTTGGCATCGTCGGAGCCTTCCTGTTCGTCGGCGGGATCATCGTGGTCCTGGCGAACCTCGTCCATGCGATCTCCTCCGGCCAGTTCGCCACGTGGTTCGGTCAGACCCTCCTCGCGGGGATCGTGACCCTCGTCTTCGGACTGATACTCCTCGCGGTCGCCTTCGGCCTGTGGGACCAGGCACTGTGGGCCTACGCGCTCGCGGTCTTGGTGCTGATCGTCTCCTTCCTGTTCGACGTGGGCCGCCCGATCTACAACAGCCGGGCGAACATCACGGGGAGCGTGCTCGCCTCCGCCTTCTTCACGGTCCCGGTGATCGTGACGATCGTGATCCTGGTCTATCTCCTGCTCGTCCACGAGCACTTCTACTAGCGGTCGCTCCCGCGCCCCTCAAGTACGGCTCCGCGCTCTCGCGTTCTGCCCCCACGGGGGAGGGAAGAACCATGGCGAATCCGACCGTACAGTTTCAGACGACGATGGGCGACATCCGCATCGAAGTGTTCCGCGACAAGGCGCCGAAGACCGCCGAGAATTTCATCGGTCTGGTCAAGAAGGGATTCTATGACGGACTGTCCTTCCACCGGGTGATCCCGGGGTTCATGATCCAGGGAGGGGACCCGAAGGGAGATGGTACGGGCGGGCCGGGGTACTCCATCCCCGACGAGTTCCACCGCGAACTGCGTCACGACGGGCCCGGCGTCCTCTCCATGGCGAATGCCGGACCGAACACCGGCGGGAGTCAGTTCTTCATTACGCTCGGACCGGCGGCGTGGCTGGACAACCGCCATGCGATCTTCGGCCGCGTTCGCTCCGGCCAGCAGGTCGTAGAAAAGATCGCTGCGGTCCCTCGAGACTCGAACGACCGGCCGAAGGCGCCGGTCCGCATCGTTCAGGCGACGGTCAGCGGCTGACGCGCCCGCGCATCACGCGTCCCTCGCATCCTGCGGGGGTGGCTCCTCCCCGCTCGGCGGGCCCGGGTCGCCCTGGGCTCCGCCGAGTGGATCATCGCGAGGAGCCCCCGGGTGGTCTCGTCACCGCCGTGGAGCGTGGGTGCGTCGAGGACCGGGTCCCGCGTGGGGGTGCCGATGCCCCGTTCGGCCACCGATGATGCTCGGGCTGGTGATGGAGTAGTCACCGAACGCCACGCCCTTGATCCCCCGAAGGTCCTCGGCCGCCTGGATGACCTCGCGACGTTTCCCGAGCAACGCGAGGATCTCCATGCACGATCCTCCCTGGAGGTGGACGTGTCCGGAGAATCGGATGTGGTCCCCCCAGCGATGTTCCTCGGCGGTGAGCCGACGCAGAACGTTGGGCGCATCGTGCCGGTACAGGAGGGTGACGCAGGCGACGGCGTCCGCCTCGGGATCCCCGAGCTTCTCCTCGGTCAGTTCCTTTCGGATCAGGGCGCGGATCGCGTCCGAACGGCTGGGCGAATTGCGCTCTTGGACCCAGCGGTCCAATAGGCCCAATAGCTCCGGCTCGAGCGAGGCGCTCAGGCGAACGACCGGGGCCCGGCGGCGCTTCGTCAACGAAGGGGCGGAACGCGGCATCGACCTTTAGGTTGGCTCGGGAGGCGTCGCGACCTCGATCGAATCGTACCGATTGATCCGATAGATCGCCGTGGCGATCGCCCAGGTGACCACGAAGGTGCCGATCACGAAGTAGCCCAGCGTCTCGAACTCGAGATTCACCAGCGCGGACCAGAACGGTCCCGACCAGCCGAACTCGATCGCCAAGACCTGCAGGAGCTCGACCGTCCCGATGACGAACGCGACGAGGACGGAGATGATCGTGACCGTGAGGTTGTAGAAGATCTTCCGTACGGGCCGATGGAACGCCCAGCCGTAGGCGTAGCGCATCGTGGCTCCGTCCGCGGTGTCCACCAGGACCATCCCGCACGTGAACAGCAGCGGCAGCACGAGGACGACGTAGACCGGGGCCCCGGCGAGCCCCAGGACCGCCACCGTCCCGAGCAGGAAGATCTCGCTCGCCGTGTCGAACCCGAGCCCGAAGAGCACACCGACGGGGTAGACCTGGCGGGGGGTCTGGACGATGTTGAACATCTTTCCGAAGTAGCGGTTCATGAAGCCGCGGTTCCGGAGGTGGTCCTCCAGCTCGGCATCGTTCATCCGACCGGTTCTAAGCTTCTTGAAGATCCGATAGACCTCGACCACGATGATCAGGTTGATGATCCCGATGAGGTAGAGGAATCCGCCGGAGATCGCCGTCCCGAGGATCTGGCCGATGCTCTGGATCGCGCCGATGTGGCTGTTGACGTAGTTGGCCGCGAGGACGATCCCGATCGACAGCACGAAGACGATGGTCGAGTGGCCGAGGGAGAACCAGGTTCCGACCGTGAGCGGGCGCTTCCCGTCCGCCATCAGCTTGCGTGTGGTGTTGTCGATGGCGGCAATGTGGTCCGCATCCACTCCGTGGCGCAGCCCGAAGGTGTAGGCGAGGATCCCCGCCCCGAAGAACGTCACACTTCCCGTGGCGAGGTTCGAGGTCACCGGGGTGCTGTAGTAGGTGTTGGCAACGACCCCGAGGAGGATGAACGCGACCCCCGTCACGACGGCGATGACGGTGAACAGGATTAGGAGGAAGATCTTCTCCTCCCCATTGAGCGGGGGAGGCGCGAGCACCCCCCGGGTCGGAGGCGGGGAGGGGCGCGGGACGCCAGATGCACTCGCGGGAACTGCTCCCACGACCTCTCCTAAAGGAGGGGCCAGATAAGCCTTAGGACGTATTGCAAAATAGTAATACCAGACCCTCCGATCTCGGAGGTGCAGGCGGTCCTAGCGCTGGTACTGCTGGATGAAGCCGGGGGATCGAGTGACGTTGATCAGCGGGCCGTTGAACAGGCTCGTGTTCCCCACGACGACGACGTCCCCCGTCTCCGTGAGGATCCAGGTGTTCCGCAGCGCGACGCGGATCACCCGGCCCTTCACCGGGCTGTAGACGACGACATCGCCCACGCGAATCAGCCCTTCTCGCATGAGGTAGTAACCCGAGATCATGTTCGATAGCGTCGGCTGGAGGGCCAGAGAGACGAGCAGACCGGCGACTCCGCTCAGGGTCAGGACGGTCAGGCTGTTGGCGATCCCAGTGTACGAGGCCACCGCGATGGCCGCGATGAGTACGTAGACGATCCGGATCACTTCCGTGATCGTCCGAATGCTGGACTCGGTGCCCCCGCTCCGGCGGACTACCCTGCAGATGAGCCGGAGGAACAGCTCGAAAACGATGACGATAACGACGACGATCCCCGCCGAGATCGCGATCAATCTCAGAACTTGGTCGATGTCCATGGGAGGGTTCCCGCGATGTGCAATTCCACAGATAGGTAAAGATGACGGAGCCGAGCGTAAGCCTTCAGCCACCGGAGGGACTTGAACCCTCGACCTGCTGATTACGAATCAGCCGCTCTGCCAAACTGAGCTACGGTGGCACCGTCTGTGCGACGAAAGGGCTCGGACTATAATCTTACTGGTCGGGCCCCTGACTGAACGGTCGCGGGACAAGGTCGGAGCGGCCGCTCGGTCGCGTGGGGCCAGTCCAAGCTCTGTCGGGATTGTTCGCTCAGCGGAGTGTATCGAGCGCCTCGGTCAGGTCGCGAATCAGGTCCTCCGCGTCCTCGATCCCGAGGCTGACCCGGATGAGTCCGTCATCGATCCCTCGCGCCCGTCGCTCGGCGGCGGAGAGGTGCCGGTGCGATGTCTCGCCCGGGACGCTCGCGAGGCTCTCGACGCCGCCGAGGCTCGCGGCCACATGTACGAATCGGAGCCGACCGAGGAACTTCGGGATCGCCGAGGCGCCCCGGGCGAGGGAAAGCGAGACGACGCCCGAGCGTCCCTGCATCTGTCGCCGTGCGATCGCTTCCTCCTCCGGGCTCGCGCGGCCCGGGTAGTGGACCCGGGCGAGCTCGGGATGAGTTGCCAGTGCCTCCGCGACCCGCCGGCCGTTCTCGTTGTGGCGGGCCATGCGCAGGGAGAGGGTCTTGAGGCTCCGATCCAGGAGAAAGGCCGCGAACGGGTCCAGAGTGGACCCGACGTTGGCGCTCGGGTCGATCGGGTCCACGAGTTCCTTCGAGCCCACCAGCACACCCCCGATGAGGTCCGAATGCCCGCCCAGATACTTCGTGACGGAGTGCACCACGAGATCGGCGCCCAGGGGAATCGGCCGCTGGTTGATGGGAGTCGCGAAGGTATTGTCGACGAGCAGGAGAGCTCCCGCGCGATGCGCGACCTCCGCCCAGCGTGCGATATCATGGACCCGGAGCAGTGGATTGGTGGGGGACTCAATGAAGACCAGACGGGCCGCGGGTCCGATCGCCGCCTCGGGCTCGTGAGCCGCCTCTTCCGAGACCCAACGGACGCGCACTCCGAACTTCGGTAGCAAGGTCCGGAGGATCCCGAGCGAACCGCCGTAGAGGCCCTCGAGCGCCACGACCTCGTCACCCGGCTGGAGCAGCGAGAGGAGCGTGGTGGTGATCGCTCCCATGCCGGAACCAAAGAGCCGCGCGGTCTCTGCGCCCTCCAGCTGGCGGATGATCTCCGCCGGTCCCTCGTGGCTTGGGTTCAGGTTCCGAGTGTACATGTAGACCGATCCATGCTCGGCCGCCTCGGAGTGGGACGCGGGGTAGTGGAAGGTGCTCGTCTGGTAGATCGGAGGTACCACGGCACCCGCGTTCAGCTCCGGTCGACGGGCGCCGTGGATGAGGCGGGTGGTGGGGCCGACCCATTCCGGGAGGGGCTCGAACCCCCGACGAGGGGGAGGACGCGAGGGCTCCTGGCTCATGGGCGACCGCTCTGGGGCGGCGCGTTTCGGTCCGCTCGCAAGAGCGCGAGCCGGGCCCGTGCGTTCAGCTGGTCGAGGTACCGTACCACCGCCGGAGGGAGCTCTCCGCTGACGTCCTGGCCTTCGGCGATCCGGGCGCGGATGCGCGTGCCCTCGAGTTGATCGCGTTCGATGAGCGGGGTGTCGGTCACGGTGTAGCCGGACTGCTCAAACAACAGCCGTGTCAGAGGATTGTTCGTGTAGATCCGGTCGAAGACGGGCAACAGCCCCTCGAGATACGCCACCCACTCGGCATGGCGGTGGATGTCGATGATCGGGACGAGCATGCAGCCGCCGATGCGCGCCTCGTCGAGCGCGCGGCCGATCATCTCGACCCGCTCGCCCGCGGTGAACGGATTGTTCCACTGGTAGGAGTCTTGCGCACTGCCCACTCCCACGATCAGGTCCTCCCGAGCCTCGTCGGCGCGGATGGCGCGGATCGTCTCGAGGTGGCCCCGGTGGAACGGTTGGAAGCGCCCCATGTAGAGTCCACGCGCCATGGACCCTCACTCCGGGCTGAGCTCTTCCACGTTGTCGAGGAACTCCTCGATGGATGGACAGCGCGGGGTAAGGTAGTGAGCGCAGTGTTCGCACCGACGATCGTTCATGGTGAGCCGGAGGCGCGGGTTGAACACGTAGCAGGGCCGGTCGATGAACGGCGCCACATCCTCTTCGTCCGTGTCCGATAGGCTCGCCGGCGTGCGCGCGAGCGGCACGGGGTGCCGCGGGACCGGATGGGTTTGCGCTCTCACGAGTTTACCGTCGGCCGGGGCGGGCCATCCGAGGGGGTGCGGCTCGTCGCATGGACCATCGCGGTGAGGCGTTCCAAGAGCGACTCCTTCTGAGCGGTCTGTCCCACGAGGGCATACTTCAGCACGTCGCGCAGGGTCCGGACCGGGATGACCTCGATCATGCCGCGGTAGCGTGCCTCGAGAACGAGGTCGTCGATGTTGTCCTCGGGCACGAGGACCCGCTTGATGCCGGAGTCGGCGGCGGCCTCGACCTTGGCGGTCACTCCGCCCACGGGCAGCACCGTTCCACGGACGCTCAGCGAGCCGGTCATGGCGAGGGCTTGGTCCACAGGAACTCCTTCGAGAGCACTGATCACGGCCGTCGCGATCGACACCGAGGCGGAGTCGCCCTCCACGCCGTCGGAGGTTCCGACGAACTGGATGTGGATATCGTAGCGCGAGATGTCGGCGCCCGTGTACTTCTTGATGAGGGCGCTGACGTTCTGGACGGCTTCCTTCGCGATGTCGCCGAGCTTGCCCGTCGCCACGACGACGCCTCCATCGCGGGTCTGGGCCGGCGTCACCTCCGCAACGATCGGGAGCACGATACCGGAGAACTCGGACATCCCCGTCTGGGCACTGATCGCGGCCAGACCGTTGACCACACCGACGGCAGCGCCGTCTACGGAGAACATGCGGTACTCCTTGCGCCGCTCGATGTATCGGTCGGCGATCTGCTGTTCGAGCGAGCGGCTGGAGCGCTTGGCCCGTACGACGTGATCGGCCCGTACGATCGGTGCGCTCTCCGCGTTCGCCACATCGCCCGCCACGCGCACGAGGCCCCCGAGCTCACGCAGGCGCAGCGTCAATTGGCCCGAGCGTCCCGAGCGGCGTTGGGCCTCCCGGACCACCTCGACGACGGCGGCCATGTCGAAGTGGGGGATCTTCTTGTCCTTGACCACTTCCTGGGCCACGAACCGCACGAGCTTCATGCGGTTCTCGGGGATATCGGCCATCGTGGTCTTGACGTAGAGTTCGTACCCGTAGCCGCGGATCCTCGAGCGCAGCGCCGGGTGCATCGTCTGGACGCTGTCGACGTTCCCCGCGGCGACCAGGATGAAGTCGGCCGGCACCGGCTCGGTCTTCACCATCGCTCCCGCCGAGCGCTCGGACTGGCCCACGATCGAGAAGCGGCGCTCCTGGAGCGCGGTCAACAGCGAGTGCTGGCTCTCGATCTTGAGCAGGTTGATCTCGTCCAGGAACAGCACGCCGCCGTTCGCACGGTGGATCGCGCCGACCTCCACCCGCTCATGGGGCGGGGTCTCGAGACCGCCGGACTGGAACGGGTCGTGCTTGACGTCCCCGAGAAGCGCGCCGGCGTGGGCGCCCGTCGCGTCGATGAACGGGGGCTTGTCGTCCGGCGTGTGGGAGACGAGCAGCTTCGCGACCGAGCCACCGCCTTCCGACCGTCCCGCGGAGAAGCGGAAGATCGCGTAGAGGATGAAGATCAGAAGCAGGCCGATCAGGATCGCCGTCAGGTTCCCCGTCGTGAGCGCGATGTAAACGGTGAATCCGACGATGAGGAGCGCGATGATCACCATCAGGTTCATGCGCTGACCGCGCCGCTGGGCGGCCTCGAGCTTCTGAGCGGCGACGATCTCCTTGCCCTTCCCCGCGGGCACGACGCGGATCTTCGGCTCGTTGGGATCGTCCACGTTCGGGTACGCGAGAATGTCCTGCAGCTGCTCCTTCGGCAGGAAATCGACCATGGCGCGGGCGAGCATGCTCTTGCCCGTCCCGGGGTCGCCGATGAGCATCATGTGCCGCTTCTGGTTCGCGGCCTTCTTGGCGATCTCCACCGCATCGTCCTGGCCGATGACCTGATCGAGGAGTCGAGCCGGCACCTCGACCTGGGCGGTGGTCGTGAAGGGCAAGGACTTACCCCAGTCATCGAGAGGGGTCGGCAGCGGAGCCGATGGGGGGGCCGTCGGTGGGGGAGGTGTGGGTGGTTCCGACGGAGGGGGCGTTGCCGCGGGCTGGATGGCGCCTTCGGCTGGTGTGGACGTACGTTCCCTCGGACGGGTGCTGCCGTGGACCCCACGGGCTCCGTCAGTAAAAACAAAGCGGGGAGGTGTATTAACGCCTTTCCGCACGCATGCTTTGAAATCGGATGTGAAATGTGCTCGCGATTTTGGGTGGCCTTAACTGCCGCGCTCGCGCATCGACTCCCTATGTCCTCGACCCGTCGTGCGCTCGTCTGCCATCTCGCAGCCCCACTTCCGGCCCCCATCCTATCCCTCATGGGGGACTTTCGCCTGATGGTGAACCGTGGTATTCGCGAGGCCTTGGAGAAGGATCTCACCGCGAAGGGCTCTCTCAGCAAGTTCAGCGAAGGAGTCGCTCGGGAATATCGTATCCACGGGGCTCATGCGCGGACCGCCATGGACTTGGCCCTCTCCTTGAACAAAGGTCACCGACGTAGGCTTCGCAAGGGCGTAACGGGGAAAGTACCCTATTGCCTCCGCTCGTTCTTGCATGCCGACGGCGCTACGTTCCATCTCAACGCCACTACGGGTCACGTGCGCCTGTCCCTCCGGAACGGGGAGTGGGCGGGGTTTGACGCCCGAATGTCGGACTATCACCGTAGGATCCTCGCATCCGGTAAGGTCAAGCAACTGAGACTCACCCCGAACCGGGCCATCCTGATCCTAGAGCCCTCCGTGCCCGAGGCTTACGCGCCAAAGACGGTTCTCGCCCTCGACACCAACGAACGGTCCCTCGATGGGGTAGCGCTCTCTCGGGACAAGGCCACCCCCGTTACCGTTCCCTACCCCGAGGTCTCCCTTGTACAACACCGACACTTCGTTCGCCGCAGAAGGCTCGGGAGGAAGAAGGCTCACGACCGAAGGGTCGGCCGCCGACTCGGCGGACGAGAGGGACGGAGGGAACACGCCCGGGTCTCGCAGCGCATTCACCTGATCAGTAAGGGCCTCGTGGGAGAAGCTCGGAAACGACGGGCGGCGATCGTCTTGGAGGACCTCCATCTACCGAGGGGAGGCGGGCGAGGTCGAAGAATGCGCCGCCGACTCTCGTCGTGGCCCCAGCGGGAACTCCACCGCCAGATCGAGTACAAAGCCGAGGAGCACGGGGTCCCCATCATCAAAGTGAACCCACGCTATACGTCGAAGACCTGCCCGAGATGTGGCGAAGTCAAAGAACGCCGAAGCAGGGTGGGCCGGGTGTTCGTCTGCGGACGATGCCGCTGGCGGTGCGATCGACAATTGAACGCCGGGCTGAACATCTGTCGAACCGCGTTGAGGGAGTGGGTAACCCCTACGTTGAACTCATCGCTAGGGGGTCTCGCGCTTGACCCCGACGCCCTGGCCCATGATGCGATGATTCTCCTCTACCGCCCGGGTAACGCCGGGTCGCACGAGATGAGCGGACGGTCCGGGAGGAACTCGATCGGTCCGGCGGGGCCGTGACCGATCCGGTTCCAAAGCCCCGCACGCAGGGTTGACTTGGTGGACTCCTCGGCGGTAGGAGGGCGTCGAGGCACGCCCACCTCTCACCGCCCCTTATTTACCGCACGGAACTTGGTCCGCCGAGAGCTTCTGTGCAGACCCAGCGCCTCGAGGGAAAGCCCGTCGCGGAGGCCGTTGACGCCGAGGTCCGGGCAGCGCTCCGCAGCGTGCCTGCCTCCACGCGCCCCCCCACGCTCGCGAGCGTCCACCGGGGGGTGGACAGCCCGTTCCGATTCTACCTCAAACGGCAGCGCCAGGCGGCCGAATCTCTCGGGATCCGCTTCCGCGAGGAGGCCCTCGCGCCCGGGGAGGGCCCCGAGGAGCTCGTGGATCACGTTCGAACGCTCTCCAACGATCGCGCGATCGACGCCGTCCTGCTCGAGCATCCTCTCCCACCGCCGTTCGATTTCATCCGCGCGGTCAGCGGCCTATCTCCGGTCAAGGATGTGGACGGGGTCAGCCCGTTGAGTCTCGGGCTCCTCGCCGCCCAGCGCCCTCTGCACGCTCCGGCAGTAGCGCGCGCGGCCATCGCCATCGCGCGACACTACGGGCTTCCGATGGCCCGACACCGAGTCGCGGTGGTCGGACGCAGCGAGACCGTGGGGGTCCCGCTCTCGATGCTCCTCTTGGCGCGCGGGGTCGACGCGACCGTCACGATCGCGCACTCCAAGACGGACGTGCTCGCGGAAGCCCTGAAGGGAGCGAGCGTGATCTTCAGTTGTGCCGGTCGACCGGGGTTGTTGACCCGGGCGAACGTTCCGCAGGGTGCCGCCATCATCGACGTGGGCCTCTCTCGCGTCGAGGACCCTTCCGCGCCGGGCGGCGGGCGGGCGGTCGGGGACGCCGATGCCGCGGACCTCGAAGGCTGGGCGGGAGCGCTCACCCCGGTACCGGGGGGAGTCGGTCCGGTGACGGTGGCGGAGCTCATGGGCAACACCGTTCGGGCGTGGCAACTGGCGGAGCTGGGGGAGGTACGAGGGTGACCCCCCCGCGTCTCACGGTGGCCGAGCCCGTGCTCCACTGCAAGGATTGCCCCATGTGGTACGGGGCCGAAAACGAGGGCTGGGGGCCCTGCTCGATCAAGCATCGCCGCGGGGACACCCGCTACCTCACGTGGGGCGGGCACGCCTGCGACGAGCACTACGTGCCGCCGAGGGGAGTTCCGGGGAACGCGGCGCGGTTGAGCGGCTCCCGCTCGACCTCCAAGCGCTCGGAGGTCGGATGCTCCTCGACCTCGAACGCCGGCCAGGGCAAGCGGGCCGCGACTCCGCGCAACGCCCGCGCATTGAGCTCCACCCGGCGGCGACCGAAGTCCAGCCGGTAGTCCTTGGGGCGGATGCGCGCGACGGTCTCCAAACGAGCGCCGATGCGTTCGAGATGGATGGTCCCCGGCGCCTCCACGATGCCGTAGACGATCGTGCCCTCCCCGGTCGGTCGGGCGAACGGCGGTGCCGTGATCTCGGCGCGGCGCTGGAGCCGGTGGCGCAACTGGACCGCGTCCTTGAACCGGGACGAACAATAGTGGACGGGTATCGATAGGCGGCTCTCCCGGACGATCCGCTCCGCGATGGTTCGGCTGCCGTGGACGCCGTAGCCGTTGCGCTCGTCGGTTCGGTATCCCCGATCGCGCAGGATGCGTTCGTTCGTCTCCGAGAACTCGAGCTCGTTGAGGTTGACGAAGTCGACCCCGATCTCCTCTAGGGTCTCGAGCAGTCGCTTGAGCTCGGCCTCTTTCTCGGGCAGAACGGGGATCTCCACGCCTCGACGGATCCCCCAGGAGGGCGCCTCCTCCAGCACGGAGCGGTACGCCCCTCCCGACGCGGTGAGCGGGCCCCACAGGTAGTGAGGGATGTGGAGGCGGAACTCGTCGAGGCCCGCGCGGGCGAGCTGCTGGAGCTTCGCCGCATTCGGTTCGTGCGTGTACAGGTGGATGTTGTGCCCGCTCCCGAACTCGGATTTGAGGAGACGGACGTAGTGCTCGACGCGATCCACGACTCCGAGCGGATCGCCTCCCGTGATCCCGGTTCCCGCGGCGCCGATCGCGCGGGCCTCCGCGAGGACGTCCGCGTCGCACGTGATGCGGCGCTCGTTCGCATACGCGACATCGATCTGATTGCGATTCGGGGAGACCGGGCAGTAGAAGCAGTGGAACCGGCAGACCCCGGTGACGAAGAGCACCATCTTGCGCCCTTCGGCGCACTGCACGCAGGCGGGGCTGAGGGCTCCTCGATAGCTCGAGGCCATCGGAAGCAGCTGCAGCTCGTCGGTCGCCATCGTCTCGGAAGAAGGCGCGGGCCGAGATTATTACCATTTCCCGAGGGGCCGGAGGGTCTCCGACCGCTTCGGCGCGCCCGAGTTACGGGCGGCGAGGTTACTTGATGGACCAACCTCCCCACCGAGGGGCAGGTTCAAATCCCCCGCTCGACTGGGCGGCCCGATTCCAGAGGCACGATCGATGGAGATGCAACCAGGCCAGATGGCGTACGACCGCGCGAGCACCGTCTTCTCGCCGGATGGCCGACTGTTCCAAGTCGAGTACGCCCTGCAGGCGATTCAGATGGGCGGGACCGCCGTCGCGGTCACGTACGACACGGGCATCGTGTTCGTGGCGTACCGCAACCTGCCCGTCAGCAGCCTCGCCGAGGCGAGCTCGGTCGAGAAGAGCTTCGCCATCGACGCCGGGCTCGGCTGTGTCACGGCCGGACTCATCGCCGACTCTCGCGTCCTCGTCGAGTTCCTGCGGGTCGAAGCCCAGCGCCACCGCATCGCCTACTCCGAGTCCGCACCCTTCGCGATGCTCGGTCATTCCCTCGGCACGCTCCTCCAGCAGTTCACGCAGTTCGGCGGGACCCGGCCGTTCGCGGTCTCCCTCTTGCTCGGCGGCTTCACGAACGGCCAGGCCGGACTGGTCGAGCTCGATCCGAGCGGCGCCACGATCGGATGGAAGGCCTATGCGATCGGCCGCAACCGCCGCGCGGTCGCCGACTACCTCGAGGAGAAGATCGGGGAGCACCGGGACGAAGCCGGGGCGTTCGAACTCGCGGTGAAGGCGGTGGCTGAAGGTTCGCCGTCGCCGTTCCCTCCCGAGGCGCTCGATGTCGCGATCCTCGAGCCCGAATCGGAGCTGCGCCGGATGACGCCGGCCGAGATCGCAAAGCGCGTCCAGGGCATGCCGTTCATCGGCACGCCGGAGCGCAAGGCGAACGGGCGCTGAACGAGATCCCCGGGCGCGGCTCGCATCTTTAAAGCCCGGCACCGGCTAGCTCGGAGCCCATGGCTTCTCGCGCATCGGCTTCGGTGCTCGAAGTGCGCGCCCTCCTCGACTACGACCGCACGCTGTTCGACGCATTCGTCCGCCGGATCCGTCGCCTTCCAAAGAAGGTCACGCACCGGGATCTCGGGATCGGTCACGGCTCGATGATCGCGACCCTCACCCACATCCTGAACGTCCAGGAGTCCTGGCTCCTGTACATCGTTCCCCGCCGCCAGCGAGAGATCGACGCCCTGTGGCAGGATCCCACGCGCAAGCCGAAGGACTGGAAGGAGTTCGACGCCTACGCCGCGCGCGTTTGGGACGGGATCGAGGCGCGCCTGCCGACGCTCACGGACCAGGAGCTCAACCGCAGGGTGAAGGCGTTCTGGATGCCGGGCCGCTACACCGTGCGCGATGCGGTCCTCCAAATCTCCTTCGAAGAGGCCCACCACATCGGCGAGCTCATCGGGGCGATGTGGCGACGGAACATCGAACCGCCCACGATGACGTGGATCGAGCTGCGGCCCGGTTCCCGGAACCCGAAGCGTCCCCGCACGTAGGCGCCCGGCTCACCGATCGGCGCGATCGAACTCTTCGCGCATGCGGATCCGCCGCCGGGTCCGGTGGTACGTCACGGCGAACCGGTGGGCCTCATCGCGGACCGCCCGCAATAGGAGCATCGGCGGGGAGTTCGGGTTGGGACGCCGCGGCTCCGCCCGGTCCGGCTCGTAGACCTCCTCCTCCCGCTTGGCGAGGCCGATCGTCGGGATCTGCTCCGCGAGACCGAGCGCGGCGAGCGAGCTGAGCGCGCTCCCGAGCTGCCCGCGCCCGCCATCGATGAGGAGGAGGTCCGGCAGGATCTCCTGCTCGGCCACGCGTCGGAGGAAGCGCCGGCGCACGACCTCGGCGACCATCGCAAAGTCGTTCGTCCCTTCCACGGACCGGATGCGGAAGCGCCGGTACTCCGACTTCTTCGGCGCGCCCCGCTCGAAGACGACGAGCGATCCCACCGCGTTCGATCCCTGGAAGATCGAGATGTCGATCCCCTCGATGCGGTTCGGGATCGTGGGCAGTTCGAGCAGGCTCTGCAGCGCGAGGAGGACCTCGCGCGGTGCGGGGCGCGCCACCACCTGATCGACGCTCGCCCGCGCGAGGCGCTCCGCGAGCCGCCCGAGGGAGGCATACCGGCCCGTGGGGTGGAACTGGACCTCGATGCCCCGGCTCGCGAACAACTCGTCCACGGTCGCGTCGATGCCCGCCGGCCTCGGACCGTGGACGTAGATGCGCTGCGGGAGCTCGAGGCGGCCGCCGTAGTACTGCCCCAGGAACTGGCGCAGGGTCTCGCCCGGATCGGGCAGATCGTCCGCCGGGATCTCAAGGAGGTGCGGCTCGGTGCCGCGGACCTCGCCGTCCACGACGTGCAAGAGGCCGACGGCGACGCGGAGCGTGGCGGGGTCTTGCGAGAACGCGAGGGCGAGGACATCCGCACGTCCCGTCCCGGGTCCGATCACGCTCTGCCGCTCGCCGAGCGCGCCGAGGCCCGCGAGCGCGTCCCGCAGGAGCGCCGCCCGCTCGAACTCCTGGCGGTCGGCGGCGGTCCGCATCTCCGCTTCGATGGTTGGTCCCACGGGCTCTCCCCGGCCCCGGAGGATCTCTCCGACCCGGTCGAGCGTGGCCCGGTACTCGACCGGTCCGATCGCCCCGATGCACGGGGCGCTGCAGACCTTGAGGTGGTAGTACAGGCAGGCCTCCTTCGGGAGGCGGGCGCAGCGCCGGAGGCGGAAGGTGTCGGCAAGCAGGTGTTGCACGCTGCGCGCTTCGCGGGCGCTTGTGTACGGTCCGAACAGGATCGACCGACCGTCCCGGCGCGGCCGACGCACGATCAATAGGCGAGGGAACTCCTCGCGGGTGGAGATCGAAAGGTACGGGAAGCTCTTGTCGTCCTTGAGCAGCGTGTTCATCGGAGGCTGGTACTGCTTGACCAGGTTCGCCTCGAGCAGGAGCGCCTCGCGCTCGCTCGAGGTGGGAACGAACTCGACGCTCGCGCTCTGGGCGAGGATCGTGCCGTCCTTCTCGATCTTGGCGCGGAGGTGGTCGAGCACCCGACGGCGCAGGCTGCGGGCCTTGCCGACGTAGACCACCGCTCCACGCGCCGATCGGAAGAGGTAGACCCCCGGAGCGTCCGGACCCCGCCGGAACCCATCTCCGCTCGCGACCGCGAGTTCGCTCGCGGGGACGAAGGAGCGGGGGTCGCCGGGGCTCACGGTCATGCCCGCGCGACCGAGAGCCGCGGGGCGGCCTGTCGGCCGAGGAGAGGCTTGAGAAAGTGTCCGGTGTGGGACGCCGCGACCGCGGCGATCGCCTCGGGGGTCCCTTGAGCGACGACATGGCCTCCGGCGTTGCCGCCCTCGGGTCCGAGGTCAATGATCCAGTCGGCGGCCTTGAGGACGTCCAGGTGGTGCTCGATCACGACCACGGTGTTCCCGCCTCCGCGCAACCGGAAGAGCACATCGAGCAGACGCTCGACGTCCGCGAAATGCAGGCCCGTCGTGGGTTCGTCCAGAAGGTAGAGGGTCCGGCCCGTGGGAGACTTGGCGAGCTCGAAGGCGATCTTGATCCGCTGGGCCTCTCCTCCGGAGAGGGTCGTCGAGCTCTGGCCAAGCGAGACGTAGCCGAGGCCCACGTCGGAGAGGAGCGCGAGGCGTCCGGCGATCCGGCGGTGGGTCGAGAAGAACGCCGCCGCCTCATCGACCGTCATCTCGAGGATGTCGGCGATCGACTTTCCCTTGAACTTCACTTCGAGCGTTTCCGAATTGAACCGTCGGCCGTGGCATTCCTCGCATGCGACGTAGACCGCGGGGAGGAAGTGCATCTCGTAGCGCAGGACCCCATCGCCCTCGCACGCCTCGCAACGGCCGCCGGCGACGTTGAAGCTGAAACGTCCCGGCGCGAAGCCGCGCGCCTTCGCGTCGGGCAGACCCGCGAACAATTCGCGGATCGGCGTCCAGACGCCCGTGTACGTGGCCGGGTTGCTCCGTGGGGTGCGGCCGATCGGGGCCTGGTCGATGAGAAGGACCCGGTCGATGGCATCGATCCCCTCGATGAAGTCGTGCTTGCCGGGCGACTCCCGGCCGAGCCCGAGGTGGCGACGGACGGCCTTGTACAGTATCTCCTGTACCGCGGTCGATTTCCCGCTGCCCGAGACCCCGGAGAAGGCGACGAGAAGACCGAGCGGGATGCGGATAGGGTCGCCCTTGAGATTGTTCTCGTGGGGGCCGTGGATCGTGAGCCACCGCTCCGTCGGGGCCGGGCGCTTCTCGGGGACCGCGATGCTCCGACGACCGGCAAGGAAGTCCGCCGTGGCCGACCGCGGGGTGTCGCCGATGCCCGAGGGGATGCCCGAGTAGAGGACCTCTCCGCCGTGTACCCCGGCGCCGGGTCCGAGGTCGACGAGCCAGTCGGCCTCGCGCATCGTCATCTCGTCGTGCTCGACGACGAGGAGGGTATTGCCGAGATCACGGAGCGTCTTGAGGGTCGCTAGGAGCCGGGCGTGGTCCCGCGGGTGAAGGCCGATCGACGGCTCGTCCAGGATGTACAGCACTCCGACGAGCCCCGAGCCGATCTGAGTGGCGAGGGCGATGCGCTCGGCCTCTCCGCCCGAGAGGGAAGCGCTCGCGCGGTCGAGCGAGAGATAGTCGAGGCCCACGTTCTGGAGGAACCCGAGCCGCGCGCGGACCTCCTTGACGACCTGGCCGACGATCTGCTCGTCGTGATCCGTCAACGTCAAGGTCCGGAACATGGGGACGAGCTCCCCGACGGTCATTCCGACGATCTCCGAGATCGATTTTCCGAGGACCGTGACCGCGAGGCTCTCCGGTTTGAGACGCCGACCCTCGCACTTGCGGCACGGGTGGAACGTCATGAAGCCGAGATAGTACTCCTTCGCGCCCTCGCTCTTGGTCGACTTCCACCGGCGTTCGACCGCCGGAGCGAGGCCCTCTCGCAACCAGCCTCCGAGCCACCAGTGGGAGGCGCGGCCCGCACCGACATCGGGCCCTCGCTCGGTCCCGTACATGAGGGCCTGCCAGCCTTTCTCGTTGAGCTCCCGCACCGGTCGGCGCGGCTCGTAGCCGAACATCGCTCCGAACCGCGTGATCGCGCTCGAGCTCGGCGTGAGGCCCCAGACCGAGATCGCCCGCGAGAGCGGCTTGTCCTTGTCCGGGACGATCAGGTCGGGGTCCGCATGCAGCGTCGCCCCGATACCGGAGCACTCCGTGCACGCCCCGAACGGGCTGTTGAACGAAAACATCCGAGGCGTCAATTCCTCGATCGAGAAACCGCACTTCGGGCACGCGCGGCGGCTCGAGAACATCTGCCGGACGCCGCCCGGTCGACGGACCACCACGAGCCCGTCCGCCATCTTCCGAGCCAGCTCGACCGCCTCGGCGAGCCGCGCGGCCTCCTCCGGGGCGACCTCGAAGGTGTCGATGACGACCTCGATCGTATGCTGCTTGTTCTTGGCGAGTCGGATCTCCGGACCGGGCAGGCGGACGTCGACCCCGTCGATCGCGAAGCGCCGGTAGCCCTGGCTGCGGAGCGAGTCGAGGACGTCCCGGTGCTCGCCCTTCTTCGAGCGGACGACCGGGGCGACGAGGTCGATCTTCTCTCCCTTCGCCTGGGACTGGATCGATTCGACGATCTTGTCGACCGACTGCGGAGCGATCTCCTCCCCGTCGTTCGGACAGTGGGGGATCCCGATCCGCGCGAACAATAGACGGAGATAGTCGTAGATCTCGGTCACCGTGCCGACGGTCGAGCGGGGGTTGCGGCTGCCCGCCCGCTGCTCGATGGCGATCGCCGGCGAGAGGCCCTCGATCGAGTCCACGTCTGGTTTGTCCATCTGGCCGAGGAACTGGCGGGCGTACGCCGATAGGCTCTCGATGTAACGTCGCTGGCCCTCGGCGTAGAGGGTATCGAACGCGAGGGAGGACTTGCCCGAACCGCTGACCCCCGTGATCACGATGAACCGGTTGCGCGGGAGATCGATCGAGACGTCCTTGAGGTTGTGCTGACGCGCGCCGCGGATTCGGATCGCATCGGAGGGCTCGGGCATAGTGTGCGCAATACCTAGCTGGGAAGGAGCTCACGAACGGTCGCTTCCAGTCGCTCGAGGACGTGCTTCTGGATCCGGCCCCCCAGCTCGGCCGAAGCGAGACGGGTGTCGCCGACGACGCTCTCGGGCCATTCCTCCATCGATTGGGTACCGGGGACGAACGGGCTCCCGCGGTGCGGGACGACCGGTCGCGCCGGGCCCACGGTCTGGGGGGCGAGGAAGAGAACGCGGGAGGTCTCCATGAGTCCGGCGTGGCCGTCCGTCGCCGGAGAATCCTTTCCGCGGAGCTCGTAGACGAAGTCATAGTCCGACAGGACGACGATCCGCACCTTCGGATACGCCCGCATCGTTTCCCCTGCGGCCTCGCGCAGCGCCGCCATGTGACCGCGCTCCGCGTGCCCGGAGAGGACCAAGATCCGCCGCACGCCCATCCGAGCGAACTCGAGGAGCGCTCCTTGCGCCGATCGCTGGAGATCCACGATCGACATCGAGACGGTCCCCGGGAACGGTCGCGCTTCCGGACAGGCGCCGTACGGGAGGGTCGGAGCGATGACGCCCTCCACCCGATCGGCGAGGGAAGCGGCCGTAGATTCGGCCTGGATCTGATCGGCGCCGAGAGGCAAGTGCGGTCCGTGGGCCTCGAGCGCTCCCACCGGCAGGATGAGCAGCGGGTTCGTCTTCATCCGCGCCTCCCACGTCCGGGAGTCGATCTCGACCAACCGATGGCTAGCCATAGGGTGAACGACCCGTCATGGCTATTTAAGTCGGGACGAGAGCCGGTGAAACAGGGGCCCACTCGGCGGCTCAATCCCTACGGGGGAGCCGGACCGGTGTCGACGGGGGCCGCGGCGGTCTCGGTGGAGGCTGCGGCCTTGCGCCGGCGCGGGACCGCCGCGCTTCTCGATGCGCGGACGCTCGCCGTGCGCTTCGAGCCTTTCTTCGCAGCGGCCTTCCCTTTCGCCCGGGCCGCGCTCTTCTTCACCGTGGCCGCGACCGCCTTCGCCTCCGCGCGGGCCTCGGCCTTCTCCTTCTTCGCCTTCTCCGCCTCGGCGCGCGAGGGACAGTTCGGGTTGATGCACAGCGTCCACGGCGGGCGCCCGGCTTCGATGGCCGTGACGACCGGAGCGTGGCAGACGGGGCACGGAGGCTGGTCCTTCTCGAGCTTGCCTCGCTGCGGTAGCGGGTACGTGGTCCGGCACTCCGGATAGCCCGTGCACCCGACGAACCGCTTCCCGAGGAAGGAGTAGCGGATCTCGAGCGGCTTGGAGCATGTGGGGCAGACCCCGATTCGGAACGCCTTGTCGTGCTCGGTGCACTCCGGATTGATACAGTATAGGTCCGGCCGTTGTCCCCGGAAGACGATCTTCACCCGCGGCACCTTGCACACGCCGCACAGGAACTCCGGGGCGGGTTCGATGAAACCGGCCGATGGGAGGGCGTAGCTCGCGGTGCAGTTCCCCGGGTTGTTCGAGCACTGGACCCAGCGCGTGCCGCGCGGGCTCCGCTGGATCCGCAGCGCACCGCCGCACTTGATGCACGGTCCGACGAAATGCTGGCGGTCGAGGGCCCCGGTGAGCGTTCCGCGAACCCCTTCGGTGTTCGCGGCCAGCAGCATGTACGCCTCGCGCAGCATCTCGCGCGATTCGGAGAGGACCTCCGCCTTCGGCTTCTTCGACTCGGCCACCAGCTGCATGTCCTCCTCCAGTTGGTGGGTCATCTCCGGCCGCGTGACGAGCGGCGCGTAGGCCTTCAGCGCCTCCGTGACCGCGATCCCCGTCGTGGTGGGTTCGAGACCACGCTGGTTGATGTAGTGCCGATCGAACAGCTTCTGCAGCACGTCGTGGCGCGTGCTCTTCGTGCCGAGCCCGAGGCGCTCCATCTCCTGAATGAGCGTCCCCTGGGTGTAGCGGCGAGGCGGTTTGGTCTCCTCTTGCTGGAGCTTGATCTCATCGAGGCCGACCTTCTCGCCCACGACGAGTACGGGTACGACCGTCTCCTCCGGCTGGTAGTACGGATAGATCCGATACCACCCCGGATCGGTGATCGTCTGCCCATGGACATCGAACTTCTCGCCCTTGACGTCGATCTTCCCGGTGCGTTTCAGCCCGATGGCGTCGGGGCCCACGGTCGCGAGGAAGCGGCGGACCACGAGCTCGTAGATCCGGGCCGCGTCCGGTTTCAACTTCTTGGGATCGATCGCAGCGGTGGGATAGATCGGAGGATGATCGGTCGTTTCGACCCGTCCGCGGGTGGCGCGGAAGGACGGTTGCGCGAGGACGAAATCGGCGGCCTCCTTGAACGGGGTCTCGCGGAACTTCTCGGCGAGCGTGCGCAGACCGAGCCCGCGCGGGTAAACGGTGTTGTCCGTACGCGGGTAGCTGATGATCCCCTGGGTGTAGAGATCCTCCGCGATCCGCATGACCATCGAGGCGCCGAGCCCCATGCGCGTCGCTTCGGCGACGAAGAGCGTGGTGGAGAAGGGGATGGGAGGCCGTCGTCGCGTCTCCTCCTCCTTGAACTCTGTGACGGAGCCTTCCGTGGCGCCCGCGACCTTCGCGAAGACCTGATCGGCCTCCGCCTGAACATCCCAGGTCCCGTGCTCGTGCGTGATGCGGAAGGTCTCCGTTCCCTGGCGCGCGGTCGCGACGAGCTGCCAGTACGGGGTCGGCTTGAACTCCTTGATCGCCTGGTCGCGTTCGACGAGCAGCGCGAGCGTGGGCGTCTGCACCCGGCCGACGGAGAGGAAGCCCTTCCCTCGTTGGTTCGCGGTCAGCGAGATGTAGCGCGTGAGGAGCGCTCCCCAGACGAGATCGATCTCCTGCCGGGCCTCGGCGGCCTCGGCGAGCGCCCGGTCGAGCAGTTCGAGATGTTCGAAGCTCTGCTCGATGGCGTCGCGGGTGAGCGCGCTGTAGCGGGCTCGCTTGACCTCGATGTCGGGGTGGACCTTCTGGAGGAGCTCGAGGCACTCGAGTCCGATGAGCTCCCCTTCGCGATCGAAATCGGTCGCGAGGATCACGCGGTCGAACTCCCGCACGATCGATTGGAGCGTGCCGACGATCGAGCCTTCGGTCACGCGCTTGAGGGGCGCGGCCTCCAGGAGCTTTGGCAGCGACTCGAGCGACCACTCCGCGAGCTCCTTCGGGTAATCGAGCTCGACGATGTGTCCGCGAAGTCCCACGACCGCGTACGCTCCGTCCGGCCGCTCGAATCGGAACACGTTCGTGCCCTCGACCCGGGACCGCTGCATGTGGCCGTCGGAGAGCACGACGGCGATGCGGAGCGCCGTGTTGAACTTCTCCGCGACGACGAGCGAGCGTTGCATGGGACGACCCGCGCAACTAGTTCAGCGCCGGTAGATAAGGCGATGGGCGGAATCCTGACGGAGAACATTTTCGAACGCGTGCGCACGCGTCCGGGGAACGCACTTCTTCCCGTCGGGTCCCGGGACCCCTTAGAACCACGCTATTATAACCGGGCGATTGAGTGGGCCCGCCCAGTGCCGCGGTAACTCAGTTTGGGAGAGTGCAAGACTGAAGATCTTGAAGCCGCCGGTTCAAGCCCGGCCCGCGGCACTCCTCCGGTCCGGCGCGATCGAACGGCTCAGCCGCGCTTCGGCACGAACCACACGTCCGTGATCGAGTACTTCGGTTCGGGATCGAAGCGCGCCTCGACCGGCATGCCGATGTAGATCTCCGACTCGACGCAATCCTTCAGGCGGACGAACAGCAGGCTGTCGGCGCCCTCGAACTCGACCATCGCGAGGTTGTACGGCGTCTCCTTCAGGAACGCCTCGCTGCCGTAGTGGCATGTGGTCCAGGAGTGGAGGCGGCCCCGCGGCGGAAGATCGATCCACTCGGTGGGCGCACCGCACGCCATGCAGTGGCCGCGCGGGGTCGCGTAGACCGTCCGGCAGGACTTGCGCGTGCACTTCGAACCCTTGAGCTTCCCATCGGCGAGCGCGAGGAAGAACTCGGTATCCTCGGCATAGCTGTGGATGTAGTTGATCGAGTACGGGTAGCGGATGATCAGGCTGTCGATGCCGTTCGCGTCCCGATAGATCGCGCGGCCGCTGCGGCCGAGCTCCTCCTGCACCTCTCGGAACTTCGAGAAGACCGGTGGACGGGTCGTCACGGGCGGTACCCCCGCTCGAGGATCGAGACCGTCACGGCCGACCCCGTTCCTGCGTGACTGTGGATCGCGCCTCGGTGCGCGTTGGGGACCTGGAGCGTCTTGTTCCCGAAGTGCTTCGCGATCCGTCCCTGCAGCTGCCAGAACGCGAAGACGGCCTGCATCAGGCCGGTCGCTCCGACCGGGTGGCCGCAGGCGATGAGGCCTCCGGAGGGGTTGACCGGGAGTGTGCCCGCGTTCGGAGTGGGGAAGGGGTACTGGATGTTGGACAAGAACGGGTCTCCGCGCTCGGTGAAAGCGTACCCCTCGCCATACCGACAGAGCCCGAGGTCCTCGTACGTCTGGATCTCGCTCGAAGCGTAGGCGTCGTGGAGCTCGACGAAGTCGAGCTCGCGGCGGGGATCGGTGATCCCTGCCATCCGGTACGCCTCGATGCCGGCGGCTCGGCCCGCGCGGAAGGAGTGGATTCCCGGGTAGTCGAGATTGGCGTAGTCGCTTGCCTTCTCCGTGGGGAGGAGCGGCACCTTCCCGAACGGGCGGTCGGCGAGACGCATCGTGTCGGTCCCGGTGCCGACCCCCGTGATGCGGACCGGTCGGTCGGTGAACTCGCGCGCCCGGCGCTCGTCGCACAGGATCGCGACCGCCGCTCCATCGCTCATGGTGCAGATCAGCTCGCGGACGAGCGGGTAGCTGATCATCTCGCTCTGGAGGACCTGATCGACCGTGAGCTGCTTCGGGTACTGCGCGTACGGGTTGTACAGCGCGTTCTGGTGGTTCTTGACGGACACGAGCGCCATGATCCGGCTGCCCTCGGCCGTCGCCAAGCGCTGGGCCTCGCGCTCGTCGGTGATGTGCGCGAACTTCGTCCGTCGGAGGTACTCGTAGATGTGCCGCTGGACCATGAGGGCGTAGTAGCCCGTGTAGAACCCGCCGAGCGGGAAGTCGAAGTTCGTGTCGGAGGCGAGTGCAATGAACTCGTTGCCCTTCCACGTCTCGACGCGGCTCATCGTCTCGAACCCCGCCGCGAGGCAGACGTCCATCCGTCCGCTCGCGACCGCCTCGTACGCCGCCTGGAAGCACTCGCCGCCCGTGGCGCCTCCCCACTCGATGCGGACCGAGCCCTTGGGGTTCAGGCCGAGATAATCCTGGACCATGCTCGACGCCTTGAGCTGGCGGGTGAAATGGTCGGAGAAGTAGGAGATGCGCGAGCCGTCGATCCGGTCCCTCGTTAGGTTCGGGATGCCCTTCAGCGCGTAGTCGTACGCCCGACGGACCATGAGGCGGAAATCCATCGCCGGATGAGCCTTCGCGAACTTCGTTACGCCTCCGGTGACCATGTACACCCGACGCGCGGAGGAGCCGCGCGTGCGTGCGGGTGCGCGAGCGACCCTCGGCATCTTCTTGCTGGACTTCGAACGAGCGGGCACGATCGGTTCCCTCGTTCGGGGCGAGTTCGGTCCGGTTCTTAGCGATGCCGTCGGCGTTCCGAGCCAGGCCCGCAGGGATCGTCGGAGAACCGCTCGCGCCGCTCTGCGCGCCCCGAGCACCGCTGTAAGCCGTCCGGGGCCGGCGGGCTGCGCGATGCGGAATGTGAGAACACGATGAGCTTTATCTTCCCAATCGGTCTAGCAGCTCGCGCAGCATAGGCAAGGGCGAGCAACTCAAATGGCGAAGCCTGAACCGATCGCGGCCGTAACGGGTCCCGAGGCTAAGGACGTGGCCGGTAATCTCAAGCGGCCACATGTCGACCCGGTCGCCAAGCGCCTTTACGTCGGGGCGGAGGAAGAGTTTCGCCGGGCAGAAGCGCGGGCCAAGTCGAAGCGAAGAGCTTCCGACTAGGCCAGGGAATGACCGAAGGGCTCCCGTTCTCCAAACCTATTCAGGTCGATCCCGACCTCTTTTCATACGAACCTTTCAGGGACCGGGGACAGGTCCGAACGTTCTCTTGTGGGGAACCTGACCTAGACGAATTCCTGTGTCCCGAGGAAGTTGAGGAGTATGAGCGGGAGAACCTCGGGCGCACGGTACTGGCGCACTACAACGGCGAGCTGGTAGGGTACTACACGATCAGCACCGACGGCCTGAGGCTCGAATACATCCAATCCCGCAAATACTCGAAATCCCACGTGAAAAAGGGCAAGGAGCTTGTCGAGACCATCCCCTCGCTCAAGATTGGGCGACTCGCCGTCCAGTCGAACTAGCAGGGAAGGGGGATAGGGCGGGTCCTCATTCGGCGGATCTCGGTCATTGGACTGACTTCGGTGCCGGCCGTCCGACTCCTCATCGTCAACTCGAAGCTCGCCTCCACACGGTTCTACCTCGGCTGCGGATTCAGATTCACTCGCCCCGTCGGCCATGAGCGGGGAAGGAAGCTGAGGACGATGTACCTCGATCTCCTTGCGGTCGAGAGGGAAGTACGCGCCCCACCGCCTTGAGCCAGGTGGGCCACTCTCCGCCTCCCGGTCGATTCCTTCTCCCGGGAATCCACAGACCGGATGTCCCTTCATGCGTTATCGGTTACGGCTCGGTGGGGCCATGACGCACTGTAGCGTGACTACGGTCCGGCCCCTGCCCCGAGGGGTACGGGCCGCTGACGGTGGGGGCTCCGGGGTCCGTGCCCGCTTGACGGGGAGTGCCCCGCCCTCCGACAGGAACGGCCAGACCTTTACGTTGTAAGGTGGTCGAGCTTAACCGATAACAGATGGAGTTCGGGGTGTAGGGGACAGGGACCTCCTCGGACGGCGGAGAGCGAGCACGGCCAGCGTACCCGCCCCCGTCAGCTGTAGTGTACAGGAATTAGTTCCCTTACGCGATCGGCGGCGTCGCATCATGCGGCCTCCGGAATTTGATCGATCGCCCGCATATGGAGGCCGAGGAGGCTCTCCGGGGGGAGCTTCCGCTGGAAGGCTTCCCGGGGCGTCTCCAGCGCCCACAGCGCTCCGTGCACCTCGTCGTTCTTCCACTCGATCCACTCCGCCAGGGTGGCGAACCGCCACCTCAGCTTGTCGTATTCCAACCAGAGGCGTTCGGCCTTCCCATTGGTCTGGGGGTTGTTCACTCGGCTCACCACGTGACGGATCCCCTGACGTTCCAGGAACTCCTGGAACCGTCCCAACCCCGGGTCCGAACCCTGTCTCGGGTTCGCGTAGAACTGCGCGCCCCGATCGGTGTTCACTTCCCGCACCGTCAGATTCCACCGCTTCGCCACCATGAGGGCCTCCCCCAACGTCTCGATCGCGTGATCGCTGGTCGCTGCCGAGAACTCGCCCCCGGCCAGGATCATCCGACTCGCGTCGTCCAGCCACAGGATGCAGTGCGGGTGAGTTTCGCTCGTTCGATGGTAGTCGGCGTGCACGAGCGATCCGGAATGTTCCCGCTCATACCGGCACCGCCGTCGAGGTTTCTGCTTCCGTGGGTTCGGGACCGCCCAGCCCTGCGCACGCAGGTAGAGGTAGACCTTCTGGTGGGGGAGTCGGACTCCCTGGCGGGCGAGGACCTTCCAGATCTGGGTGGCTCCGCGAGGGCCTCGGTGCCATTCTGCCGCGATGAGCTGCTGTTGGGCCTCGGTGAGTGGAGGGCCTGGGGGTCGGCGGTTGGGGTTGAGGCGGGGCACGATCCCCGTTCGACGCCAACGTAGAAGGAGTTGACGGAGCCACCGACGACTGACCCCCCAGCGCCCCGCCATCTGAGGCAGAGCATCGCCGTCCCAGTGGTTCTGGGATTGTTGGACGAGGTAGGCGATCCGACGGTCGGTGAGCTTGGTCACGCGAAGGGGAGACGATCGGGGTAGTGGAG
>Ga0307373_10000137_pt1 | contig 127544 bp, 111 predicted proteins | sample OX2MG_FD_202534 | JGI IMG/M metagenome (GOLD analysis project Ga0307373, IMG submission 202534) | Soil microbial communities from Risofladan, Vaasa, Finland - OX-2 | ecosystem: Environmental > Terrestrial > Soil > Coastal area > Acid sulfate soil | place: Finland: Risofladan, Vaasa... | reverse complement strand
ACCACGGAAAAACGGGTGGATTTGCGCGTGCGTGGCTAGCCGGAAAAACTGCTTCACCGTGCCAGGCAAGCTGGCAGGGGTCGCTGCAAAAGATATGTAGAACAACGAGGGCTTGTCCCCGTCGAGCTTGACTTTGCCGGTCCATGTCGCCGATAATGGCCGCTTGGGGAGCGTTTGATTGCACGTTACGATCTGTTTTCAGAAGGAGGCGCTCATGCGACGTCGAGCGATTGAGGTCGTCGGGTGCGGACTCGCCTTGGGCCTGAACTGCCTCCTCCACCGGGCGGCCGAAGCCCAGGTCGTTGTGCCGGCGAGCTATGGCGCGACTGGGATCACCAGGCTCATCGACGCGAACGCCGGCTACATGGATTCCCTGGGAGATTATCTGGTAAAACAGTCGTTCGACCGGATACGCGACACGCCTACGGAAAAAATGCCCAAGTCGCTGCTTTGGGTCTCGACCTACTTCGAGCGCAAGGAGCTCAACCGCGCCTATCGCCTGAAGACGAACCCGCCGTTTCTCGACAAGGAAGAACACCGCCAACAGCAAACCAAGCGGCGGATCGAAAAGAACACCGATCTATTGCTGAAAGGCGACGTCACCGATGAACTGAATTGGCTGTTGCGCGAGTTGGCGGGCCTTTCGTCGGCCTACCAGTTGCTGCCCGGCCCCGATTCGCTGGCCGATTCGTCCGTCGACCGGAAGCTGGAAAGCGGCGATGCCCACCACCTGCGGCTCACCGACGGCGGGCGGCGCGGCGGCGAGTTGCTGGTGTTTCGCGCCGACACGGCCGACGTGCAAGATACCCATTGGCCGCGCGCATTGCGGCGAAAGGAGTTCGATGACGTGCGCGGGCGCTTTGAACGCGCGCGCGACCGGGCCGTGCGGCGGATCCGCGCCGAAGGGTCGCCGGGGCGCGAAGCCGAGGAAGACCTGATGAAGGCCACCGACCAGCTTTGCGACGCCTTCAACGAGACGTACCAGCCCAAACAGCAAGCCAACTCGTACCGCGAATTCAGCGTCTACTCGGCGAGCAAGCTCTTCTTGCAATCGCTGGCCGCCTCGGTGTACCGGCTGATCGAGACCAACGACGCGCGCGCGTTCGACGGCAGCTACCGGTTCGAGGGCGACAGCGCCGTGGACCTGCTCCACCACCTCACCCGCTACGGTTTGCAGTTCGCGCCGCCGGAGCCGGGCGACGAAGGGACGTATCGCAAGACGTTCTTCGCCCTGCGCGCCGTCTACGATGACCTCAGCGCGCCCAATTATTCGTTGGGCGGCGCGTTGCGGTGATCGTCTTTGGTTTAGTTATTGGTCATTAGTCTTTGGAGCATCGGAAACTCGCGGTCGGCGTTGCTTACCAATGACCAATGACGAGTGACTGGGGTTCATCCTTCCGCCTTCATCCTTCCTTCCCATGGCCGTCGGCATCATCATCCTTTCGGGCGCGCGGCAGGGCGAGCGGCTGGAGTTCGACTTCGCGGAGTTCCGCGCTGGGGGCGTCCGCGCGTGCCAGGTGTTCTTCGACCCTCAGTTCGATCCAGGGGTGAGCGGCCGCGAGGCCTTGTTCCGGCTCGGTGACGACGGCTGGTGCGTGAAGAACGCCGGCGGCGGTGAGTTGCTGGTCAATGACCGCGTCGTGCGGGGTAGTACGCGCCTGCGGTCGGGCGACGTGGTGCGGCTGTCGCCGTCGGGACCGGATTTTTCGTTCAACCTGCTGGCGCGTCTCTCGGCCCCCACGGCGTCGGCGGCTTCGGCGGCGCCGCTCTCCACGGCGCCGGCGAAGCCCGACGCGGGACCGGGGCGCGACGGGGATCCGCCTTCGGCGCGCGGTGCGCCGCGCGATCCGACGAGGAAACAATGGGCGATTGCTCTGCTCGTCGTCGGCGTGCTGGTGGCCGTGCTGCTGGCGGGCGGTCGCGCCTGGCGGGGTGGCGCGGTTGCCGTCGTGCCGCGCTCCAAAGCGACCAACAACGCCGACGGCGATAAAAGCCCCGCAAGACCGCGAAAAAGCGGCGACGGAGTACCCGCGAAGCGGGTCGTCCCGCGCACCCAAACGACCGTCGACGACGAGGAAGAAGCGACCTCGCCGCCCCCCACGGCTCCGCAAGATCCCTGGGACGTCGCCCGCGACGAATTGCGCGCCTGCGTCTTTTTGCTGGCCGTCGAGGAACCCAAGACCCAGGCGCAGTGGCCTTTTGCGACGGCCACCGCCGTCGGCGGCGAGACGCTCTTGACCAGCGCCACGGTGGCGGTCGAGTTGGCCCGTTTTCGCCAACGCGGCTGGAAGCCCTGGGCGATGAATCAGAAAACCGGGGCGAAGATCGAAGTCATCGATCAGCGGGTCCACGTCGGATTCGAGCGCGCGAGGGGCCAGCCCGAACTGCAAATCTACGCCGACCTGGGCGTTCTGACCGTCGCCGCCAAGTGCCCGCAATCGGCGGACCTGGCCAGCGCGGCGGAACTCGATGAGTTGGACCGCGGCCAGCCCTTGGCCTGCCTTGGCATCGGCCACGACGGCCAACCGCTGAGCCGTTTCCAGAACTACGCCCCCGAGCTGGCGCGTGGCAAGGTGTTCGTGATCACGTCGCTGCCGCCGTCGCCCGGCGGCCCTCGGCTGTTGCACGTGCGGATGCCCTTGCCGGTCAAGGTCTACGGCGCGCCGGTCGTGAACGAGGCGGGGCGCGTGGTGGGCGTTTTCGCCGAATCGGCGCCGCCGCCCGCCGACCAGGCCGGCGCCGAGTTGAAGTTGCACTACGTTCCGATCATCGACCTGCCACTCGTCCGCGCCTGGCTCGACCGGCGCGACGACGCGTGGTGGTTGCCGCCCACCGTGCCGCCGGAACCGGCGAACGAAACGAAGCCGGCGGCGCCCTAGGGTGGGCGCGCGGGCACGGTTCTGTAGGGAACACCCTCCGTGGCGTTCCGTGTCCCGGATGCCGCTATCTAGCCGGGGCACCGCTTAGGCTCTGCCACCAGCCACCGCTTTCTCGTCGTACCCGCTTCACGCCGGCGCCCCAGGGAGGGCGTTCCCTACAAATGCCGTTGCAGTGACGATCCTAGGAGCCTTGAAGCGGGACGATGCCCTCACTTCTTCTTTCTGGGCGCGGATCGCTTGCCGGCCGAGTTCCCGCGGCGCCGTGCAAGGCGCGACTCCACTTCCGCCAGCGGTATCGAACTCCCCGCGGTTCGCCGTTGCCGGATCATGAGCCAAAAATCCGGCGATGTCGCGAACTGCAGGTCCGCGGCGTCGTAGTCCTGGATTCCGACCAGCACGGCGCAGGGCTTGCCTTCACGATAAATGACGACGCGTTCCTCCTGGGACGAATTAAGAACCGCGTCGAGATTGGTTTGCAGCTCTTTTGCCGGGATGGTCTTCATGTAATGTCCTCCGTCGTTTGTTCGGCTTCTTTTCGTCGCACGGCACGAATATGCACGCGTTGTTCCTCGACCTGCACGTCATAAAACACCCGAAACGATCCGACTCGAAGTTCCCAAACGGGCAACCCGTGGTCAAACGACGGTGTCAGGTCGATGAGGCACTTGCGTCGCCGGGTGGCAACGGCCGGCTTGTCGGTCAGTTGCGCGCGCATCTCCACAAGTATCCGACGTTGGTCGAACGCCCGGAGCGACTCCAACTCGTCGACCGCCAGTTCATGCACCACGATTTCGTAGGCCATCGTTTGATCATACTGCAAAACAGCCTCCCAAGGCCAACCTAGCCTGCAAACGGATCCCTGACCCTTTGGGCGGGCAGGGGAAAGCGGGGGAAGCCGTTAGGAAAATTGCTCGCGAGCAGGGGGCTTCGCCCCCTGCACCCCCTTGACAGAGTACAGAGATCAGAGATGCAGAGTGCCAGACGACTGGGCCGCAGGAACTAACGCGCGCGAACCACCCGAAAACCGATGCCGATGAGACGGTACGCGGGCTCGACGCGGCGGAAGGCGGAACGACAGTAGACAGGGCCGCTGCTCCAGCCACCGCCGCGAATCACGCGGAAGGAGCCGGCGACCGCCGGCCCCTGCGGATCGTCGGCCGGCGAGCGGCCGTAGTAATCGGCGTCGTACCAGTCGGAGCACCATTCCCAGACGTTGCCCGTCATGTCGTAGTGGCCGAATGGATTCGGCGCGTACGAACCGACCTTCGCTGTTCGACCCAAGAATGGACCCTTGACGTCCGTTGCGTAAGGAACTTGGCCCCGGCAGTTCGCTTCCGCCCCATTGCACTGCGCGCCGAAGTGGAACGGCGTCGTCGTGCCGGCTCGGCAGGCGTATTCCCATTCCGCTTCGGTCGGCAAACGATAGACGCGCCCAGCAGTCTGTTCCGCGGCCAACGCCGACAGCTTGCGGCAAAACTCGTTGGCATCGTCCCACGAAACCAATTCGACCGGGAATTGGCTGGTGTCCAAGCCTCGCACCGCGTCCTTGCCAGCGCCGGTCGGCGAAAAGTGGCTTGGATTGTTCCCCATCACGGCTTGGTATTCTCTCTGCGTCACCTCGTACACGCCCAGAAAAAACGGCTTCGTAATCCGCACACGGTGTTGACGTTCGTTCTCTCCGTGACCGACCTCCGACGGCGGCGAGCCCATCTCGAATTCCCCAGGTGGAATCAAGATCAGCTTCATGCCGATCGAGTTGCTTTCCTCGACTTTGCACTCGAGATGACTCGCCCATGCCTCTTGCTGCCACTTGGCTTGGTCGGCGGAGAACGGGGCCACGGCGAGAGCTGGTACGGGCGGCTTAACCGTCACGATGCGCGTCACGGTCGTGGAAATCCGACCACCGCTGTCCCGGGCGCGAACTTCCAACGTCAATGGACCCGGCTCAAGCTTGGCCAGTAGCACGAGCCCATCGGCGGCGATTTGCCAAGGTTGAGTGGCGCCCGTCCGGTACTCGAAGCCCATCGCATCGTCTTCCGGATCGCGGCCGGTCAAGTGAACGGTGAGCGAGCCTCCGGCTTCCGGCGCCTCCGGCTCGACGCTCACGATTTCGACGCTCGGTGGCAGGTTCTCTCGCGGCAACTCCGTCGGCGGCGGGTCGAGTCTTGGTGTCGGCTTCGGTTCCGTGGACGGCGCTTTAGGGTCCGGCTGGCCAGGGGCGACGCTCACCATACCGCTGCCATCTTGCTTTCGCAGCGCCGTGACGACGGTAAGGGCGACCATGACGATCACCGCCAATAGCCCACCAAAGGCGGCAAAAGGCCACAGTCGCATAGATGCACTCCGACCTCGCGTGCGCCGCGTCGCTAAGGGCGATGGTCGATGTCGGCCCGCGACCGCTCCCGACCATGGCGGCAGGTCCGGCATCAACGGCATTGGCGCCGGCTCGAACTCGGCCGCTGGGCGTGGCGGGGCAATACCTGGCGGCGCAGTACGAGCCGGCGCGATACGAGCGGGTGGCGGCAAGCGGACGGATGCAGGTGGCGGCGAGACCAGCGGCCGTTGCGGGCTGGCAGGCGGGCGCTGGGGCGTTGCGACGGGCGGCGCCGCGGCGGCCTCGTTAGCCCGAAGCTGCTTGTCGTAGGCGACCTTCTTGTCGGGGTTCAACAAGGAGACCTTGGCCGTGGCCAATTCGTTGAGCACGCGCTGCGTGAGGTCGGCGTATTGGCTGAGGGCCAGCGTGCGGACGAAGGTCATCCGCTGTTCAGCGGCATTCGAGATGGTTTCGAGATCGTCCTCGAACGCCTCCAAACCGAGGAGTTGATAGTGGTTCAACGGGCGTTCCGGCGAGCGGATACCCAACCATTTCCGATAGGGGTCGAACGACTCGTGCATGATGGCCCTGCGGCGTCGGAGTTGGCGACGACGAAACTTGCTTGCGATTATCGCCGTTCGCGCCGCGACTGGCAAGCTAGAAAAGGATGCGCCGAGGCGATGGCCCCCGCCACGACGGGGCTTGCCGCTCGTTGTTCTACGCAAGTCACGGGTTGTGAGCCGCCCCCCTCGCCGGCTTGTCCGGCAGGAGCGGACAGTTTAGCTGGCCAAGAGGCTGGCCCAACGACCATCCTCGTGGTTGCCGGCCCGCTGCCGCCGTAGGCGGCAGCGGGCCGGCAACCACGGAAAAACGGGTGGATTTGCGCGTGCGTGGCTAGCCGGAAAAACTGCTTCACCGTGCCAGGCAAGCTGGCAGGGGTCGCTGCAAAAGATATGTAGAACAACGAGGGCTTGTCCCCGTCGAGCGCTGATTGACGGCTATACTGCGAGCGGCCAGGAGTCAGTTGCGTACACTAACCCGCAGCGCAAGCTGCGCGGGTCCGCGGAGCGGCCCACGAATCGGTAGGGATCATTTTCGGTAACAAGCACGCTCGTTGCGCAGCAACGAACGTGCAAAAAACAAAACGGCAGCGAAGCGAAAAAAAACGACTTCCGAATACCCCATGACGTCTGAGCGAGCCGCGTAAGCGGCATCCAATTGCCGCGCCACACTTCGCCTTACCCCACGCTCTTTTGGATCTCTTTGGGAGGGGTTTCGGAATCGTTTTTTTTCGCGCAGCGACGACGCTCGGAGGGGGTCAGTCTTCGTACCGCGGGTCGCCGCACCGCGCCTGGGACATCGCGGCCTCGACGAGACGCTCCCACGCGGCGGGAGTGACCACATCGAAGACGACGGACCAATAATTCGGCTTGTCAGTGTCCCGCGGTTCCGGCGCGCGCACCGGAGGAGCGATCTCCCCTACACCGGCGCGTTTGGCGCGCGCTTGTGCCACCGCGTCGAGCATGTCGGTGAAGACAACGTGCGATTCGACGGCGCGAACTGCACGCTCGATGCGCGCGGCGTCGGCGTGCCCAATCGTTCGCTGAATCCAAACACGCGCCCTGTCGTCGCCCAGTAGAGCCTCCTCGTACGCGACCTCGACGATCTCGCGCCACGACTCGAGCGTGATAGACGAAAAAATGCTGACCGACTCACGTCGGCGTAAGGTACATTGACAAACTCCCTTAGGTGAACAGCAACGCCGTCAACAAAGATTCGTCGAAGAACGCGGCGCCACACCCAACAGCCGATAATGCTTCGGCGGTCGGTGGAGGAAAGCAAGTCTTTCAAGTTGACTTCCGCCCGGCGCCTCGCGGATAATGACACCCAACGATGACGAGAGTTCAATCTGGTGGGCGGTGCCCACCCTACGCGAATTCAACGGTGTTCCGGTTTCATCCTTCCCGCCTTCGGCGGATTTCGCCCCAGGCTCAACATCCATCCTTCCCATGGCCGTTGGCATCACCATCCTCTCCGGCACTCGCCAGGGCGAACGGCTGGAGTTCGACTTGCCGGAGTTTCGCGCGGGCGATACCCGCGCGTGCGAGCTGTTCTTCGACCCAATGCGCGACCGCGCCGCGCGGGGCTGCCAGACCTTGTTTCGGCTCGACAACGAGGGCTGGAGCGTGAAGAACGTCGGCGGCGGACAGGTGCTGGTGAACGACCGTCCGGTGCAAGCCGGCACGCGCTTGCGCTCCGGCGATGTGGTGAGGCTATCGCCCGCCGGGCCCGATTTCATGTTCCACCTGCTGGCGCGCGTGTCGGCGCCAGCGATTCGTGGCCGGGCGGCGGGGGATTCGACGGCCCCGCACCCGCCCGCGGCAGCGAAACCTCCTGAACCCAGCGAGCCGGCCCCAGGGCCAGGCGATGGCTGGGACAACCGTCGGACAGCGTTCGCCGAGTACCCACACGGCCAGGGCGGCCCTGAAATACCTGAGCCAAATCCGCAGGACGCCTGCTGGGACAGCCTTGGCACGCTGGAGACGCAGCGGCAGGATGGCTGCGTCAGACACGACGACACACCTGCGACAGGGGATCTCGCCTGGGAGAACCCCGGCGCGCCGGCGACCGACGAAGTACCTGGTTCGGAGAACCACGACACAACCAGTCCAAGCATCACGCAATTAGCCCTGGTGGTCGTCGCCAGCGCCCTGGTGGTGCTGGGATTGCTACTTGTCAGCCGGCGCTGACTTTCGGGATGACTGGCGTAAGCCCCAGGGACGTCTTACACCGGTGGCATAAAGGGCTGGTGAACATCGCTTGGCTGATCCCGATTTTCCCCAACCGACCTCCGTGCCCGGTCGGTCGGTTACAATGTACGCTTCCGTCGGATGAACCACTTTAGTTGAGTTGGTGGGCAGTGCCCATCCTACGTAGCACAACACGAACAATCGCCATGAACCAAACCTCGCCAAACAGCTCTTCGGCCGCCGAAAACCAACTCCCGATTGGGATCGACCTGGGCACGACCTACTCACTGGTGGCCTACGTCGACGCCGGCGGCCGGCCGACGACGGTGCTCAACCAGTCGGGCGACCTGCTGACGCCCAGCGCCGTGGCCTTCGAGGATGGACTGGTGATCGTGGGCAAGGAGGCCGTCAAGGGTTCGGTGCTCGAACCCGACGCCTACGCCGATTGCTTCAAACGCGACATGGGGCGCGGGCATTTCCACCGCCAGGTCGGCGGACATGAGGTGCCGCCCGAGGTGCTCAACGGCTTCCTGCTCGAACGGCTGAAACAGGATGCGGAGCGGCGGTTGGGTTCGATTCGCCGGGTGGTGATCACCGTGCCGGCCTTTTTCGACGAAGGGCGCCGCAAGGCGACCCAAGAGGCGGGCAAGCTGGCAGGGCTCGAAGTGCTCGACATCATCAACGAGCCGACCGCCGCCGCCGTCGCCTTCGGCTACCACCAAGCCACGCTCCGCGGTCCGAACGCCCCGGCGGCCGAAGGCGAGCGGGTGCTGGTCTTCGACCTGGGGGGCGGCACGTTCGATGTGACCATCCTCGAGGTCCAGGGCCGTTCGTTCCGCACGCTGGCCACCGACGGCGACGTGCAGCTCGGCGGCAAGGATTTCGACGAGCGTTTGGTTCAGCATTTCGCCGCGCGGTTCCTGGCGGCGCACGGCGTCGATCCCCGCGGCGACGCGAGCGACGCGGCCCAACTGTGGCTCGACGCGCAAGAAGCCAAGCACGCGCTCTCCGAGCGACAGAGAACCACGGTGGTCATGTACCACGCCGGCGTCCGCATGCGGCTGGACGTCACGCGGGCCGAGTTCCAGGAGCTGACCCGCGACTTGCTCGAACGCACGCAGAGCACGACGGCGCAGGTGGTCAAACAGGCCCATCTCGATTGGCCGCAAATCGACCGGTTGCTGCTGGTCGGCGGCTCGACGCGGATGCCGATGGTCGGCGAGATGCTCAAGCAGCTCGCCGGCCGCGAGCCCGACCGCTCGCAATCGGCCGACGAGGTCGTGGCCCACGGCGCCGCGCTCTACGCCGCCATGCTTTTGGGCGAGGAGGGCGAAGAGGCCAAAAAGGGCGACGCGGAGCGGCCGAAGTTCGATCTGGTCAACGTGAATTCGCACAGCCTGGGCGTGGTGGGACTCGACCAGCGCACGCGGCAGAAGGTGAACGTGGTATTGATCCCCAAGAACACGCCCTTGCCTTGCCGCAAGGTGAAACGGTTCCGGACGGCCCGACCGAATCAGGATACGGTCAAGGTGGCCGTGGTCGAGGGCGAGAGTCAGCGACCGGAATACTGCATTGCATTGGGCGAATGCGTGGTCCGCGATCTGCCGGCGGGCTTGCCGGCCGGAGCCTCGGTCGACGTGGAGTACGCCTATGCCGCCAATGGTACGCTTACCGTCCGTGCCCGTGTCACCAACGCGCGCCAGTCGTCCACGGTCGAAATCCATCGCCCCAACGCGCGGGAGATGGGAGACCTCGACATTTGGCGCCGGCGGCTGTGCGGGGTAGCCATTCCGATCGCCGCGCCGAGCGCGCCGCCGGAGGCGGGCGCGCCGCCGGCCGACCGGTCGGCCGTGCTGCGTGAGATCGACGAATTGTTTCTGCGGATGGGCCAGGCCCTTTGGGAGCGCAAGGTGCCCAGCGCGTGGGAGCGCGGCCAGCAAGCGGCGCTGGCGGCGGCCGAGGAGTTGCGGAACGCCGAGCACGAGGCCTCCCTGCTCGAAGCCGCGCGGCGATCGGCGGCCAGCCCGAGCGAGGCGGCGCGCTGCGATGTACCCTTGGCCCAAGCGCGGCGGACGGTGCAAGAAATCCAAACTCGCCTGCGCTTCGCCCAGATCGCGCTGGGGCGCGAGTGCGCTCGCTCGGGGTTCGTGCCGGCCGATTTGAAACGCGACGAGGCGCTCATCAAGAAGCTGGAAGCCCAACTGCGAGGCGGTTCGTAGGCGCCGCCCTCCGTTGCGAGTCGGTGGGATCGTCAGCCGTAGCGTTCCATCCAGCGGTCGACCCAGCGCGGGGCGAGGCGATTGAGCCAGATCAACAGCCGGCCGCGGCGGTTGGGGATGATTTCGCGCAGGCCGAGCCGCATGGCCCGCACGGTTTGCGCGGCGACGACGGCGGCGGGCACGGCGGGTTGCTCGGGCCACGCCATCTCGCTCTTGCGCTCGATCAGGCCGGCCACGAATTCGCTCTCGGTCGTGCCGGGACTGACAACCAAAACGCCAATACCCTGGCCAGCCAACTCCGCCCGCAACGACTCGCTGAACCCCCGCACGGCGAACTTGCTGGCGCAATACTCGCTCGAACGCGGAATGGCGCGATGGCCCAGGATCGAGGCGACGTTGACCACGATCGGATCGCGACCCCGCCGAAGCATGGGCAACGCCTCGCGCGTCATCTCGACGGTGGCGAAGAAGTTGACTTCCATGATGCGGCGGAGCCGATCGGGCGCCGCCTCCTCGAAGCGTCCCCAGGCGCCGATGCCGGCGTTGTTCACCAGCGCGTCGAGACCTCCGAAACGCGCCTGGGCCGCTTCGAGCGCCGCGTGGCGGACGCCGGCGAGCGTCACGTCGCCCGCCAGCGGCGCCGCTTCGGTCCCCAGCGTGGCGATTTCGGCGGCCAATTCATCGAGCCGGTCAAGACGCCGCGCGTTGAGCACGAGCTTCGCCCCCTGCCGCGCCAACTCCAACGCCAACGCCCGTCCGATGCCGCTCGAAGCGCCGGTGATCAGAACGCGCGAACCGTGGATGGAGCGTTTCGACATGGTGCCGGACGTCAGACTGGAATGCGTGGCCTGCAGCACCAACCTTGCGCAGCAACGGCGGTGCAAAAAGGAAACGAGCGAAGCGAAGAAAACCGACCTCCGATAACCCCATGCCGGAGAGCAAGCCCGGATTATTCATGGTCCGGGGAGGAACTCGCGCACTGTGCTGTAGCAGAATTCGCAAGAATTCTGGCGTAACTCGCGTCCACGGCCTGACTTCTTGCGAAGCCAGCTACGGGACCATGAATAATCCGGGCAAGCCGGGTTCAGTCGGATTGGTGGGCTACATCAGTCGGAATGGTGGGCGGTGCCCACCCTACGGCGAGGCCGTTGGCCTGGTGCTCGCGGATGACGGTCTGCTCGTCGTGGACGTGGCAGAGGTGCTCCCGCGGAATTCGGCAATGGACGACAACCCGCGTTTCGGAAAACTGCTTCGAGAGCACCTCGCCGTGCGCCGACAAGTAGGCCAACAGGCGGCCGTTGGCCACGCCGGTCTCGATGTCGACGTCGAGAAAGTTGCGGCTGAGCGCCTCGCTCACGGCGGCCAACAGCCGCGGCAGGCCTTGCCCGCCGCGGGCGCTCACCGCCAACGCGTTGGGATATCGGTTCAACAGGCCGTCGAGACGCATGCGGTCGGTCAGCGCGTCGATCTTGTTGAGCACCAACAGCGCGTCCTTGGCCTCGATTCCCAACTCCTCGAACACCTTGTAGACGGCCGCGATCTGCTCGTACACGGCCGGGCTGCTGGCGTCGGCCACATGCAGCAGCAAGTCGGCCCGCCGAGTCTCTTCGAGCGTGGCCTTGAAGCTGGCGATCAGATGGTGCGGCAGGTCGCGGATGAAACCGACCGTGTCACTCAAGAGCACCGGGCCCCAGCCCGGCAATTGCCAGCGGCGGGTACGCGTGTCGAGCGTGGCGAACAGCTTGTCCTCAGTCAAGACGTTCGACCCCGTGAGCACGTTCAAGAGCGTGCTCTTGCCCGCGTTCGTGTAACCGGCCAGCGAAACGGTGCGGTGGTCCCCGCGCGCGGCCACCTGCCGCTCCTTGCGCCGCTGGATCTCGGCCAACTCGGTCTGCAAGTCGTGAATCCGCTTCTCGACCAGCCGGCGGTCGACCTCCAACTGCTTTTCGCCCGGCCCGCGCATGCCGATGCCCATCTTCAACCGCGACAAGTGGGTCCACATCCGCTTCAGACGCGGCAGGGAATACTGAAGCTGGGCCAGTTCGACCGCCAATCGCGATTCGTGGGTCTGGGCGCGGCCGGCGAAGATGTCGAGGATCAGTTCGGAGCGGTCGAGCACCTTGAGGTTCGTCGCCGTTTCGAGGTTGCGGGTCTGGGCCGGCGAGAGATCGTTGTCGAAGAGGATCACGTCGGCGTCCCGCGCTTCGCCCAGCACGCGGAGTTCCTCGACCTTGCCCTTGCCCAAATAGGTCGTCTTGTCGGGCGCCTCGCGGCGTTGGGTCAACTGGCCCACCACCCGGGCGCCGGCCGTCGTGGCCAGTCCGTCCAGTTCTTCGAGTGCGACGCCGGATTCGTGCTTTCCCGGCAACAGAACGCCAACCAACACCGCCGCTTCACTGGCGACGCTTTCGGAACGGTTCATTTCGGTCATGCGGTTTTGGTTCTCAGTGGTAAGGGGTGAGGTGCATCGTGAAGGGATGAAACGGCTGCTTGTCGTACAGATCGCGGACTTTGTCGATGGTCATGTTGTCACTCCATATCTCCTTGGAACAATTGACAATAACTTTCGTAGCGCCGCGCGTCGAGCCAACCGTCGGCCACCGCGTCCTTGACGGCGCAGCCGGCTTCGTGCGTGTGGGTGCAGTCGGGAAAACCGCAACGGCTGACCAGCGGCCGAAGGTCGCGGTAAGCGCCGGCGACCTCCTCGGGCGCCACGTCCCAAAGCTGGAACTGGCGGATGCCCGGCGTATCGACCACGTAGCCGCGGCCGGCCAGCGGCAGCAGCCGGCCCGTGGTCGTGGTGTGCTTTCCCTTTTGCGTTTCGGAGCTGACCTCCGCCACCAACAGACCGAGCCCCGGCTCGACGGCGTTCAACAGCGACGATTTGCCCACGCCGCTCTGGCCGGCGACCACGCTCTGGCGGCCGGCCAAGGCGCGGCGGAGCCGCTCGACGCCAAATCCGGTTCGCGCGCTGACCAGCAGCACGCGATAGCCCATCCGGCTGTAAACCCCCACCAACGGCGCCAGCGACGCCGGCTCGACGAGATCGATCTTGTTGATCGCGATCACGGCCTTCAAACCGCCTTGCTCGGCGCTGACCAGGAAACGGTCGATCAGGTTGGGCTTGAGATAAGGTTCGGCGGCGCTGGCCACGATGAGCAGTTGATCGACGTTGGCGACGATCACATGCTGCCGGCCGCGCGTGGCGCGGCGGAGGACGCCGTAACGCGGCTCGATCCGCTCGATGATTCCCGCCTGGTCGTCGGCCGGGCGGAACCAGACCCGGTCGCCCGCCGCCACGACGTGCCGCTGATCGGTGGAAAGCGTCTTCAACAACCGCCGCGTGGCGCATTGGTAACGGGCGCCGCCCTCGGCTTCGACGCTGCTGGTCAGGCCGTGGACCGCGATCACGCGCCCACGCAGGCAGGTCGTTTCGTCGATGTCCAAGTGTACGGAAAGTCCCTGGCCGCCGTCCGCGGCGCCGACGCCGCGAACCGTCCGCTTGCGGGTCAACTCGCCCTTGCCGCTGATTCGCTCGTCGCGCGGGTCGTCGTCTTCGGCTTCGGGATCGTGAAACTTGCGAGTCAGATCGCCCTGACGCGCGCGGGCGGCGCGGTTCTTGCGGAAATCGGCGCGTAACTGCTTTTTCTTCGGCTTGGCCAAACGAAAAGCTATAGGGGCTTGAAGGGATCTTTGATCTGACCAGGACGATTGCTCTGCGCGTCGTAACGTTTCGGAGCGCCGCGCTCCGGCTCGAATTCTTTCGACAGGCCGGCCCGTTCGAGCAGCGATTTGCTGAACACCTCGGCCATCGCGGCGCCGGTTTCGGCGGGCGGAGGCCCGATCGCGCCCAGGTCGGCCGGCGAGTACTGCAGTTCGTAGCGGTGCTTGGCGACGGCCAGCGCATCGCCCGGGTCCAGCCGCTTTTCGGTGACCTTGACGTTGTTCACCTTGACGCCGTTGCGGCTCTGCAAGTCGCGAACGTACCAATAGCCGCTCATCAAGGTGAGTTGGCAATGATGGGCCGACACGTTGGGAAAGCGCAACACGATGTCGCAGCTTTCCCGCCGTCCCACCAGCAAGCTTTTCTTCAACAAGGGGATCGGATCGCCTCCACCGATCGGAATGAGTTCGCCGAACATCGCGCTGGTGTCTCTTGTTCCGAAGTCCAAAACCACTTAGGATTCACCCTGGCGGCGGCAACCTGTCCCGCGTCACCCCTCTTTGAGTCTAGACCCGCGCGTCGTCGGCGTCAACAATTTCGAGCCATGCCGGACTGCACGACACCTGCCTGGCGTGCCGCGGGACTCCGCTACCACGCCTATCATTTTTACCTGCGCGGCCGATTTGGCCGGCGGGTCCACAAGGTCAGCCTCGACGCCGGCTTGACCTGCCCCAACGTCGACGGCACCGTGGCGGTGGGGGGGTGCGTGTTTTGCGACAACCGAAGCTTCAGCCCCAGCCGCCGGCTGCCCCGCGACTCGATCGCCGGGCAACTCGAAGAGGGCATTCGGCGGGTCCGGCGCCGCTACAAGGCTGAACGCTTTCTGGCCTATTTCCAGCCCGCCACGAACACCTACGCGCCCGTCGCTCGGCTGCGCCCCCTCTACGAACAAGCGTTGGCCGATCGGCGGGTGGTCGGGCTGGCCGTCGGCACGCGCCCCGACTGCGTCCCCGACGACGTGCTCGATCTGCTGTCCGAGTTGGCCGCCCGGACCTACCTTTCGGTCGAGTACGGAATGCAGACGATGCACGACCGGTCGCTCGATTGGATGAACCGCGGTCACCACCACGACGCCTTCCTCGACGCCATCGCGCGCAGCCGCGGGCGTGGCTTTGAAATCTGCGCTCATGTGATCCTGGGACTGCCGGGCGAATCGCACGGCGACATGCTGGCCACCGCCCGCGAGTTGGCCCGCTTATCGGTCGATTCGGTGAAGCTTCACAATCTTTACGCGGTTCGCGACACACCGTTGGCCGAATGGGTCCGCTCTGGACAAGTGACGTTGATCGAACGCGACGAATACGTGCGCACGGTCGTCGATTTCCTCGAGTTGCTGCCCATGGAATGCATCGTCGAACGCGTGGGTGGCGACGCCCCGCCCGACTTTCTCGTTGGTCCGAGCTGGTGCCTCGACAAGCCGGGCCTGCGCGCCGCGCTCGACGCGGAGTTCCGCCGCCGAGATACGTGGCAGGGGAGGGGACGGTAGGCGGCGGAGCCCGCCTGCTCAACGGCGTTATACTTCACGCGGCCCGCAGTGAGACCTTTGTTGTCAGGCACAGACCCCATCCCGCCTTGCGCGGGTGGTGAATAAGATGGCGTGCTAGCACGTCTCCCTCAAAATCCTCACTTCCCGTGAATCGCCCCGGCCTGAAGCCGCCGAAGGCGGCTTCAGGCCGGGGCGAACATCTGCACTCGGTTGTCCCGACGAGACGCTCATGTGGACGACGGTCGGGGGCGCTCACCCGGGCTCCGAAAAAACTGGCAAAACCGTACCTTTACCCGACGAAAGCTTCGGCGCGAGCGGCACCGATGGGCGTTGCGGGTGAAGAAGTCTTAACGCATCCATAGCCGGGCAATCCGCCGAGACGGATTTCCTTGTCGGTACAGGTACGGTTTTGCCAGTTTTTTCTTGGGCATTTTCGGCTGCGCCGAAACCGCCGTGCCGCGCCGCATGTGCCGCGACGCCTTATTTTGGATCTGGCGAGTGCCAACCGCCCGCTATACAAGCCGTATCTCATTGAGCATTCTAGGCCCCAGGCGGGCGAAGCCCACCTGGGATACGCTCTAAAACCCGCCCCTCAGGACGAGCGACGTGTTATGGCCGCCGAACCCGAACGCGTTGGAAACGGCGATTCGCACGGCGCCCTCGCGCGCCGTGTTGGCCACATGATGCAGGTCGCACTCCGGATCAGCATGGTCCAAGTTGATGGTCGGCGGAATGGCGCCGTATCGGATCGCGGTCAGACAAGCGAGGGCTTCGATGGCGGCGGCCGCGCCCAATAAATGGCCCGTCATGCTCTTCGTCGAGCTGACGGGTACACGTCGGACGTGCGGTCCCAGCACCGCCTGCAAAACGCGCGATTCGCAGGGATCGCCCACCGGCGTCCCCGTCGCATGCGCGTTGACGTAGTCGATTTCCTCAGGCGCGACACGCGCCGCTTCAAGAGCCTGGCGCACCGCGGCGGTCGCGTGGGTCGTGTCGGGGCTTGGCGTCACCAGGTGATGGGCGTCGCTGGTCATGCCCACGGAAGCGACTTCAGCGTAGACCTCGCGGCCCTCGGCCCGCGCCCGATCAGCTCGCTGCAGGACGAACATGGCGCCTCCTTCGCCCAGGACCATGCCGTCCCGGTCACAATCGAAAGGACGCACGGCCGCGCAGGGCTGCTCGTTGCGCCGCGAAAGCGCCCGCAGATTGCCGAAACTCGCCAGCGAGTACGGTGTGACCCCCATGTCACAGGCGCCCGCCAGACAGAAATCGACCCACCCCATCCGCAGCCAATGGCCGGCGTGGGCCAAGGCATGGTTGCCGGAAGCGCATGCCGCCGCCACCGAGAGCGACGGCCCGGTCAGATCAAGGGCTTCCCTGGTCGTGTCGATCGTCGCGCGCCGCGGTGGCGTCGCATCGCGCAACAGGCTGACGCCGCGGCGCGCGTCGAAATCCCAGTGCGACATCCACTCCGCCGCCATCCCGAGCACGAGGCCAATTCGCGGGTCTTGCCGCCGGCCCCAGATGCCGGCGTCGAGTAGTGCCTGGACGCAGCATGAAAGCACGCAGCGATCGAGCGGAAACAGTCGATCGTAGGATGCCGCGTCGTACTGCGGTGGACACGCCGGCAGGGTGAGTTGGCCGGCGATTCGGCAGGGGTGCTCGGCGACGTCCAGATCCTCCACGGCCCGAATTCCGCTCCGGCCGGCCAGGAGATTCTCGGAGATTTCCGCGAAACCTGTCCCTAGAGCGCTCAAGGCCCCAATTCCGGTGATCACGATGGCTTGATCGTCAACCATGATGGAGCTCGACGAACGAACTGCGAATGGGAAAGGGTGTTGTCCAATCGATGGCGATCCGAATTCCGCCGCTGGTCAGGCCAAGGCGCTCGCCTTGGCCTCCCTGGGCCACCAGGTACTCCGTGAGGCCGGCCGACTTGGGCCTTTCGGGCGCCGCCGGTTTGCCGGGCGTTCGATGGATGGGGGGCATGCCGAGTTCGATCCGGCCCACGGCGCGGGCGGACAGACGCCGGGCTTGCCGACCGTCGACGACCGCCAACACGGCGGCCACGCACGTCGCCTCGGAGACGGGCCGCGCGGCGCCGTCGAACGCGATTTCGGGCGACCAGGCACTGAATACGACCCACGCGCCGGGACACTCGGGAACTTGCAGCAGGTTGGCCGCGGCGCAGAGGGCATGCGCCTCGTCGTCGGTCCCGGTACCGGCGCCGGCGCAAGGCCCGTGGCTGTCGAGCGCAAGACTGAGCGTGCTGGCGATCGCATGAGGCGTCGCGTTGGGGATCACCTGGACCGACACGCCCCACGGTCCGTCCACCTGGTACTTTGCGACCACGCCGGCGAAGGCGGCGCGTCCCAGGTGGCGCGATGAGGAGACGATCGCCCAGCGGCTGAAGTCGCGCGCCAGGGGGAAGTCGTCGAGGGCCTGCGACAGGGCCACCAACGACGCCAGCGTTTGCTCGTCGCTGTGCTTGAGCAATTGGGGCCGCAGGGCGGGGAACTTTTCGATCGAGCGCCGGCGCACGTCGCTCAGCTCGGGCAACGCCATGCAGGCGGTGCCTTGGGCCACGATCGCAAGCTCGATGGTTTCGCCGGCCGGGGGGGCCGAGGGGCGCGTGTTCGTCATGCTTCCACCCAGGATCGCGTCAACGCGTCGCGGTTCGCGCCGCGCTCCGGCTGACTCGTACCAATCGCAGTTCCGTGGGATACCCGTCCTCGATCGTCTTCCGGCCCACGATGCGGTCCTGGTCGTCGAACCACAAATCGGCTTCGATTTCACCGCTCACGCGAAGGTGCGCGCAGTCGATTCGCCGCCGATCCACCATGACCCGCTCCGCTCCCATCGCACGAATTTCGACGGAATGGAGCGTGCCCTGGTCGGCATTCATGAACGACTGCTTTGAACGTCGGGACATGTCGGGAGCGCGCCAGTAATTGGTCGTCATATCGAACCGGGGCGCGGCGCGGGCCTTGCCGTTGGTTTCGATCGTCGAGCCGCCGGCGCCGAGCCGGGCACGGACGATCAACTTCTTGCCGTCGTCGGTGGCACGGTTCTCGGTCGATACCAATCGTCCTTCTCGCCAGGTCTCTCGCCCATGAAACTCGTAGCGATAAACGTAGACGAAATAATCGAGCTTGACGCTCGCCTCGGTGTCCACCCGCGTCGCGCCGTCGGCGGTTTCCGTGATCCGGATCGTGCTCTTGCCGGCGGGCTTGTCTTTGACGAACACTTCGAATTCGCGGAACTCCTCGGCCACCACGGGCGACGTCGGGCCGTCCGCCGCCTGGGCGACGAAGCAGATCAAGCAAAACAAGGGCCCCGCGGCAATGAATCCGGCTGCGGCAATGGACATGGTTACGGAGAGAACCTTCATGGTGCTTCCCGGCGATGAAGGTGGAGTTGGATGAATTCGCGGCCGGAGTATAAACGGTTTTAGTCGATCGCCACAATCTCAACTCTGCGAAGAAGCCCGTTCCCGCACCCAGAGGCGTGGGGGCCGCTGAAACTGCAATTGCCAAGACCGGCGAAAAATGGTCAACTCCGCTTTCGTTCCGGGCCATCTCTTGAAACTTGACGGCGACCCTCACCATGAATCGTGAAACCATTCGCGGCGTTCTCAAGCAGATTTTCGAGCAAGAAACCGGCGAGAGCCTGGAGTCGTTGCAAGACGACGCCGTGCTGGCGAAGGATTTCGCGCTGGATTCAGTCGACATGGTCAGCCTGTTGATGCGCCTGGAGGGGCACTTCCATGTGCGCTTGACGAACGACGAACTGGCCGAAAGCCCCACGGTCGGCGCCCTGATCGATCTGGTCGGAATGAAGCTCGCCGAACCCGCATGCCAGGCTTCGTGACTTTCGTGACGACCGCATGCCGTGATGGACCCTGTCTGTCGCCTTTCGCTCCGCGAAAGGGCGTCCTTTCGCGGAGCGAAAGGCGACATGACAATAGAACCAAGAAATCAGCGCGCTTGGCGGATGTCGCGGATGGCGCGTTTCGCCGCCCTGCGGACGTCGGGCTGCTTCAAAGGGTCGGCGGCGACCGACGTCAAGGCGTCCAAGGCCCAGTCGGCCGCGGGTTCCATATCACTCAGCGTGCCGGCGGCCTGCATCGCCGTCTTGGGGCCGCCGTCCCGCAAGGCGGCGATGATCGTCTCCATGGCGCTCGTTTCGCCCGTGATTTCAAAAACGGCCAATGCGGCCGGCACGCAGACCGGCCCGCCGCGGATGTCCATCAACTCGCGCAGGATGGGCAAGACCGGCTGGGCCAACGCGCCCAACGCGCCAAAAGCCCGCACGGCCGCCCGCCGAGTATCGGCGTTTTCATCGCCCAGCGCCTTGGCGAGCGCGGGAAGCGCGGGAATCGCCCCCGCGCCAAACGACCCCAAAGCGCCGATCACCGTTATGCGCGCCAGTACGTCGGGATCGTCCATGAGGCGCATCAATTCGGCCACGACCGACGAGGCGGGCAGGCCAATCTCGCGCAGCGCGCGCACGGCGCGGCCGCGGACGTCGGCGACCGTATCGCGCAGGGCGTCGACCAACATGGGGACCGCGAGCTCGTGCTGGGCGATGTTCCAAATCGCTTCGGCCACGATCAGTCGGTAATAGCCCGGCTGGCCGCCTAACTGCGGGCGGCGCTTCTTTGCCGCCTGGTCGCACTGGGCTTGCGCCTCGGCGAAGAATGCCTCGTCGGCCAACGAGGCCAGCAGTGCCGGCAGGGCGGGCTTCGACGCCCGGCCGATCGAGCCCAAGGCCCGCGCCACCGCGGCGCGCGTCGCCGCGTCGCGTTGGTCAAGGCGGGCTTGCAAAGCGGGCACGGCCGCCGCCGCGGCCGGCCCCATAGGGTCCAGGGATCTGGCCACCGCCTCGACGTGGCGGCGCGAATTCAGTTCGTCGATCAGCCGCGGCACGGCCGCCGCCGCCGCCGAGCCGATGGGCCCCAAAGCCAGGATCGCGTCCTCGGCGACGGCTTCGTCGTCGATCAAAGCGACCAAAGGCGCCACCGCCTCGGCGGAATCGGCGTCCAGAAGACAGAGCGACTCGGCGGCGGCGCGCCGCACGTTCGGCCGCGGGTCCGCCAGGGCTTCGATCAGCGCCGACACCATCGGCTCGGAGGCCGGCCACAGTTGTCCCAGCCCGCCCGCCGCCGCTTCCCGCACCACCTCGTCGGCGTCTCCCAGCGCGCCGATCAACGCCTCCGCCGCCGCAGGGTGGTCGTCCGGGTCATCCAGATTCATCAATCCCTCGATCGCGTCGCAGCGAACCTTGGGATTGCGATGGCCCAGCAAGGTCAGGCATTGTCGTAGTGATTCCGGGTCGGTCATGGCGAGTATACTTCACGCGTGAATATAAAATTCGAGGAACTCTTGGGAGTAATGCGACAGATCCAGCTTCTCCTCGTCCGGCACCGGGCGGATGCCCCAACACCCATTCTACGACGCCGGATACCCCATTGGCAACAGAGCGTGCAACGCCGCTGGCGGGACAAGGAATGACCGGATCGGCTTTACAGCTTCGCGACGATTCCACATACTGGCGAGCTCAGCGAAGGCAAGGGCGATGGAAGGAGCGGCAAGCATGGCACGGCTGTCGATGAACGAGATGACGACCTTTCGTTGGTCGTTCGAGGAGGATGTGTCGCAGTACGCCGCGGCTGGAATACCGGCGATCGGCGTCTGGCGGCGCAAGCTGTCGGACTTCGGCGAAGACAAAGCGGTCGAGTTGCTCGCCGAAAGCGGCCTGGAAGTCTCGAACCTGCTGTGGGCCGGCGGCTTCACCGGCAGTGATGGCCGGAGCGTACGCGACAGCATCGAGGACGGTGCGGAGGCGATCCGACTGGCCGCCGAGTTGCGTGCCGGCTGCCTGGTGGTCTATAGCGGCAGCCGGCATGGGCACACCCACAACCACGCGCGACGGCTGCTGACCGACGCCCTGGCCGAACTTTTGCCCCTGGCCGTCGAGCGCGCGGTGACGCTGGCCATCGAACCGATGCACTTGGGTTGCGCCGCCGAATGGACCTTCTTGACCAGCCTCGATGACGCCTTGGCGCTGATCGATCATTTCGATAATCCGCGTCTGCGACTGGCGTTCGACACGTACCATCTCGGCGGCGACCAGTTCACCGTCGAGCGGCTCGGCGACGTGGCCGGTCGGATCGCGGTGGTCCATCTCGGCGACGGCAAGTCGCCCCCGGACCACGAGCAAAATCGAACGCGCCTTGGGGAGGGCGCCATTCCGCTCAAGGAGATCGTCACGGCCCTCACGTCGGCCGGCTACGATGGCTTCTACGACGTCGAACTGATGGGCGAGGACATCGAGAGTTCCGACTACGGCGAGCTGTTGGAGCACTCGAAGCAAGCCTTCGCCCAGTTGTTGGGCTGCCCCGGCTAGCCCGGATTATTCATGGTCCGGGGAGGAACTCGCGCACTGTGCTGTAGCAGAATTCGCAAGAATTCTGGCGTAACTCGCGTCCACGGCCTGACTTCTTGCGAAGCCAGCTACGGGACCATGAATAATCCGGGCTAGAAAGGAACCGGGGCATCGCTTAGGCTCTGCCCCAGCCACCATTCTCGACCGCTTGAAGGATCGCTCATTCCAACGTCATGAATTTCGCGCAGACGGGCATCGGCACTTCGATCTGGTGCCCGGCCGGCGACAGCTTGCCGGTCTTGGGGTCGATGTGAAACACGACGATCGTGCCCGAGTCCTGGTTTTCGGCCAGCAGGTAGGCGCCGCTGGGGTCGATGCCGAAATTCCGCGGCGTCTTGCCTCCGGTCGGTTGCTGTCCCAGCGACGTCAGCTTGCCCGTCGCCTGGTCGATCGAAAACATGGCAATCGAGTCGTGGCCCCGGTTCGAGCCGTACAGGAATTTGCCCGACGGATGCACCTGCACCTCGGCCGTGCTGAATCCGTCGGTCTTGATTCCGGCCGGCACGGTGCTGATCGTCTGCAACTCCTTCAGCACGCCCTTGCGCGGATCGTAGGCGAAAGCGGTCACGGTCAGCTTCATTTCGTTGATCACATACGCGAACTTGCCGCTGGGATGAAAGGCGAAATGCCGCGGACCCGAACCGGGGGCCACGGAGGCAAATGGCGGATCGTTGGGCGTCAGCAAGCCCTTGACGGCGTCGAAATGGTAAACGAGCACCTGGTCGAGCCCCAGGTCGGCGCAGAAGGCGAAGCGGTTGGCCGGGTCGAGGTTGATCGAATGAGCGTGCGGCGCCTCCTGCCGCACCTTGTCGACGCTCGTGCCCTTGTGCCGCATGAACGACGACGCCTCGTCGAGCTTTCCGTCGTCGCCGATCGGCAGCACGCAGCAGCTTCCGCCGCCGTAGTTCGCCACGAGCGCGTTCTTGCCCGTCTTGTCGACCACCAGGTAACATGGTCCCGAGCCCATGGACGATTGCCGGTTCAAAAGCGTCAAACCGCCGGACTCGGGGTCGATGGCCAGCGCGCTGACGCCGCCCCCCTTCTTGCCGTCGACTTCGCTTACTTCACACACCGCGTAGAGGAATTTCCGGGAGGGGTGGATCGCCAGGAATGAGGGATTGTCGACGCCCGAAGTCGCACCCACCTTCGTCAGTTCGCCGCTGGCGTGGTCGAGATTCAAGAGGTAAATCCCCTCACTCTTGCCGCCGTCGGTGTAGGTGCCGATGTAGACGCGCGTCGAACCGGCGGCTTTTTCGTCGGCGGCGCGGGCGGTAGCCAAGCCAAGGGGGAAAAGCAGGGTGGCGATCAAGCAGGTCCAGTGGTGCGGTTTCATGGTGTCCTCGAAGGTGTGGGGCAGGTCGGCAAAAACAGTTCGTCGAGTATAGCTTCTGCCGGCGTTCAATACAGCGCCCCCGGTGGCTGGGACAGAGCTGTAGCGGAATTCGCAAGAATTCTGGCGTAACTCGCGCCCACGGCCTGACTTCTACTAGGATCATTTTCAAACCACCCCAAAACAGCTACCAACCGTACAGTAACGTACTCGGACCCACGTACCAACCGTGCACGTGTACGGCGGTTCGTTATGAACACGCGAATAGGACCCGCTACGTTCGGCGCACGAAGCGCGGCTTCGGCGCAGCCGAAACTGCCCAAGAAAAAACTGCAAAACCGTACCTGTACCGACCAGGAAATCCGTCTCGGCGGATTGCCCGGCTTTAGACGCGTTAAGACTTCGCCTCCCGTGCCGCTCATCTGTGCCCCATGCGCCGAAGCTTTCGTCGGGTAAAGGTGCGGTTTTGCCAGTTTTGACGATTTCGACATTGAACCGTGCGCTGGAGCGTGAACGCGCCGCGGCGGGCCGGCCGCGGTACGAAGACTAATCGCCCTCCGAGCATCGCCACCACGCGAAAAAAAACGATTCCGAAACCCCTCCCCAAGAGATCCAAAGGAGCGTGGGGTGAGGCCCAGGGTGGCGCGGTGATGGGATGCCGCTTACGCGGCTCGCTCAGACGTCATGGGGTATTCGGAAGTCGTTTTTTTTCGCTTCGCTGGCGTTTTCTTTTTCGCACGTTCGTTGCTGCGCAACGAGCGTGCTTTTTTCGGGAAAATGATCCCGACCGATTCGTGGGCCGCACCGCGGACCCCACGCGCTTGCGAAGCCAGCTACGCGACCATGAATAATAGGGGCTAGCCAGGGCATCGTTTAGGCTCTGCCACCAGCCACCGCTTTCTCGTGGCAAAATGTCTCATTGCCGGCCTTGCCGGCCGCGCTAACTTGACAAAAGTCCGCCCGTCGACTAACAACGTGGAGGATTGCTAGCCCGGATTATTCATGGTCCGGGGAGGAACTCGCGCACTGTGCTGTAGCAGAATTCGCAAGAATTCTGGCGTAACTCGCGTCCACGGACTGACTTCTTGCGAAGCCAGCTACGGGACCATGAATAATCCGGGCTAGAGCGTATCCTAAGAACCTTGAAAGGCCGAGCCATGTCAGAAGCGGATGATTCCATTTCTCGACCTTCCCGCGGTGAACCCTTTTCCGAGACGGCCGGGCCGCCGTTTGGCCATCAAAGCCAACTCGATTTCGACATCGCCTTCTACGACGCCATCCTGGAATTGGATCCCGAATACATCGACGTTCTGCGCTGCCAGGGCGAGTTGCTCTCGCGCAAGGGGTCGCACGACCGGGCACTCGTCGTCGACCGCCGGCTGGCGGAATTGCTGCCGGGCGATTCCGTGGTGCGGTACAACCTGGCGTGCAGCCTCGCGATCGGCGGCCTCGACGCGGAGTCGCTGGTGGTTCTGGAGTCCGCGTTGGAGGCCGGTTACGACGATTTCGACCACCTGGCCTTCGACACGGATCTCGACAGCCTGCGCTCCAACACGGCCTTCCATGCGTTGCTGCGGCGGTACGCGACCGACTTGTAATGCCGGCCAGGATTATTCATGGTCCAACACGAACCCGCGGCGCAAGCTCGCCGGGTCCGCCGTGCGGCCCACGAATCGGTAGGGATCATTTTCACGAAAAAAGCACGCTCGTTGCGCAGCAACGAACGTGCAAGAAAACAAAACGGCAGCGAAGCGAAAAAAAACGACTTCCGAATACCCCATGACGTCTGAGCGAGCCGCGAAAGCGGCATCCAATTGCCGCGCCACCCTTCGCCTTACCCCACGCTCTTTTGGATCTCTTGGGGAGGGGTTTCGGAATCGTTTTTTTTCGCGCAGCGCCGATGCTCGGAGGGCGATTAGTCTTCGTGCCCAGGCCATTCCCGCGCTGCGCGTTCGCGCTCCAGCGCGGCGCTCCACGACGAAATCGTCATGTACTCGGCGATGGCGTCTGCGCGCCCGAGCTCTTCAATCGCGCTGTCCGCGCCCAGGACGCTTGCGAGCCATTCGCGCGCCCGAGGACCCCCGCCGCGCGCCTGGCACGGAGCCGCCTCGACGAGGCGCTCCCACGCGGCGGGCGTGACGACGTCGAAGACCACGGACCAGTAATTCGGCTCGTCGCGACGCGATGGTTTCCACCGTCGCTACGAAAAAACTGGCAAAACCGTACCTTTACCCGACGAAAGCTTCGCCGCGTGTGGCACAGATGCGCGCTGCGGGAGAACAAGTCTTAACGCGTCTAAAGCCGGGCAATCCGCCGAGACGGATTTCCTGGTCGGTACAGGTACGGTTTTGCCAGTTTTTTCTTGCGCAGTTTCGGCTGCGCCGAAGCCGCATTTTTTCGCATTCGCGCGTCCCGCCGCGATCACGTCGCCTCCTCCCGTAAGCCGCCCACTCGGCCCACTCGCCGAACCCTTGGCGCCGTTGCGGCGCAACGGTAGTCTGAAGGAGTCGTTATCGAAGGAGGTGACCCGTGTTTCGTTTTCTTTTCCGGGGGCACAACCGGCGTCGGCGTGGGGCGCAATCACGAACGGCGCGATGGCCCGAACCTCTGGAATCTCGCCAATTGCTTGCCGTCGGGGCGATTGACGGAAGCGCGGCGTTGGCGGCGGCCTCCGCGGTGGCGGGCGTCACGGGCTATACGCCCAGCGAGATTCGGCATGCCTACGGCTTCGACCAGGTGAGTTTCGCCGGCGCGCCGATCGCCGCGAATGGCAGCGGCCAGACGATCGCCATTATCAACGCCTACGGCGATCCGAACATTGCCGGCGATCTGCGAACTTTCGATCAGACCTTCGGCTTGCCCCAAGCGAACCTGGCGCAAGTTGGCCAAAACGGGCAAGCTCCACCGGCGTCGAGCAATGCGGCCTGGTCGCTGGAAACGGCGCTCGATGTCGAATGGGCCCACGCGATCGCTCCCGCGGCCAACATCATTCTGGTCAGCGCCAACAACGCAAGCGTGGCCAACTTGGCGTCCGCCGTCGACTACGCTCGCCATCAGAAGGGCGTGGCCGCCGTCTCGATGAGCTGGGGCGCCGCCAAGTTTTCCGGCCAAACCGCGTATGACAGCCTGTTCACGACGCCGGCGGGTCACCCAGGGGTGGCGTTCATCGCCTCATCGGGCGACAACAACACCTCGGCCGTCTGGCCGGCGGCCTCGCCCAACGTCTTATCCGTAGGGGGAACGTCGCTGTCGATCCTTCATGGTAATTACGCCGGCGAGACCGCCTGGAGCGGTAGTGGGTCGAGCGGCAGTGGGTCGAGCGGCAGTGGGTCGAGCGGTAGTGGGTCGAGCGGCAGTGGGTCGAGCGGCAGTGGGTCGAGCGGCAGTGGGGGCGGCACGTCCGACGTGTCGTATAGCGCGAATCCCAAGGCGGGGTTCGCCGTTTACAATTCGGCCCCCTACGGCGGCCAAAGCGGCTGGTTCCAGGTCGGCGGGACAAGCGCCGGCGCGCCGCAATGGTCGGCTTTGGTGGCCATTGCCGACCAAGGGCGCGCCTTGGCCGGTCGCGCATCGCTCGCAAGTGTACCCGCCGCGATCCATACCCTACCCAGCGCCGATTTTCATTCCACAGTCGATGCCGGCAGTGGCGCCGGCGCGGGCGGCGCCGGCGGTGGATCCGGCACACAACCGGCCGCCGGGCGCGGAAGCCCGATTGCCAACGCGATCATCAACGACCTGGTGGCGATGACCTCGACGGTCCCGAACGCGCCAGCGGCCGCCGGCGCGTTCAACTTCACGAATATCACGACGACCGCGACCCCCGATGAATCCCCCGGCGCGCTTGCGGCCAATGCCACGCGCTCCGAGATCGTGGCCTTCGTGAGGGCGTTCTTCGCCTTCAACGAACAGTTCCAGTCCGCTCGGCCGGTTCCCATCGTGGTGCCGCCGTTGATCAACACGCCGACCAGCGCGACCATGTCGACGCCCGATGCGAAGCCTTCGATCGTCGGTTCGTCGATCCATTGGGATCTGGACCCGATGGAATGGTCCCAGGTGGCGGAGGGAGAGGACGAGCCCGACGAGGAAACATTACCCGGACCCGATACGAACGAACTGAAAAATTCGCCGTCGGCTGGTGTTTCGCTCAAGGGAGGAGGCCGCTTTTCCACGCTCAAGGAGGCCTCCGTCGCGCGCCGCGCCGGGGCGTCGACCCATGAGCTTCACGACCTTTGCTTTGCCGACGAGTCGTGGTCCGCGATACCTGAGTTAAGCGAACTTCCGCTCTTCGGTCTGGGGGAACCGGGCGAAACCGTCCCGTCGCCGATGCTGCTCATGGCGGCACTGCTGACGTCGTTCGAGGGATACCGCCGCTTTCGTAGCGACTCCGCCGACCGGCTAGCCCGGATTATTCATGGTCCGGGGAGGAACTCGCGCACTGTGCTGTAGCAGAATTCGCAAGAATTCTGGCGTAACTCGCGTCCACGGCCTGACTTCTTGCGAAGCCAGCTACGGGACCATGAATAATCCGCTAGATAGCGACCGGGGCATCGCTTACGCTCGGCCCCAGCCACCGTGAACGTCTCATTCTCGATCGCGCGAAGTATAACGAAGAATTCAGCTTAATAACTCGCTTCGCCCGGCGCTGGCGCGCGTACAATGGAAGTGGCGGGGCCTGTCGTGCGGCGGTGCCCCGCACACTTGAAAGGACGGTGGATCATGACGTTGATCATGAAAGCGGCGCGTGGGATCGGATCGCTGGTGTTGGCAGCGGCGGTGGTGGTGTTCTTGGCCCGAGGGGTGGTTCTGGCCCACGGGGGAGGGGGCGGCGGCGGTCATGGTGGCGGTGGCGGCGGTCATGGCGGCGGTGGCGGGCACGGTGGCTTCGGTGGCGGGCATGGCGGCTTCGGTGGCGGGCACGGCGGTTTTGGCGGCGGGCATGGCGGCTTCGGCGGCGGGCATATGGGCGGCTTCGGCGGCGGGCATATGGGCGGCTTCGGCGGTAGCCACATGGGCGGCTTCGGCGGGGGTCGCTCGATGGGCGGAATGGGAGGAAGCCGCCAGTTCAGCGGTGGGGGCGCGCGCCCATCGGCGGGCTTTGGTGGCGCCAATGCGGGCGGCTTTGCCGGGCGACACGGTTTGGGCGCGACGGGCGGCTCATTTGCCGGGCGGCATGGTGTCGGTGGTACGGGCGCGGCGCTGGGCGGCATGCGTGGCGGAATGGGCCGCACGGCCGGAACAGCCTCGTTTGCGAATCGCCATGCCTTGGGCGGCGCAGCCAATCTGGGCGCCGGACGTGGCGGCTTTGCCGGCAACCGCGTTGGCGGCGTCAATCGCTCGCTCACGAACGTCAACAATTTCAACAACTTCAATCGCGGCGGGTTCGGCGGCTATGGCAACCGGTTTGGCTATGGCGGCTACGGTAATCGGTTTGGCTATGGCGGCTACGGTAATCGGTTTGGTTATGGCTACGGTGGCCGATTTGGTTTCGGATATCCGTTTGGTTTTGGATACGGGCTTGGCTTCGGCTACCCATACTTCGGCTATGGCTTCGGCTATCCGTTCTTCGGCTACGGCCTGGGCGGCCTCTACGGCGGATACGGCCTCGGCTATGGCGGGTACGGCCTCGGGTACGGTGGCTATGGCGGGTACGGTGGCTATGGCGGGTACGGTGGCTATGGTGGGTACGGCGGCTATGGCGGGTACGGCGGGTACGGCGGGTACGGCGGGTACGGCGGCTATGGATACCCGTACTACGGCAACTACGCTTCCGTGCCGGCCACGACTTATGCGCCCAGCGCCGCGCCGGTGCCCGCGAACGACTTCGCGGCGATGGGCGACCAGGCGTTCAAGAACGGAAAATACGACGATGCCATTCGTAACTGGCAGCACGCCATGGTCGACGATCCACAAAACGGCGGCCTGGTGATGTTGCTCGGCCAAGCTTATTTTGCCAAGGGAAGCTACGACGAGGCGGCCGGCGCGGTGCAACAAGGCATGCAAATGCTGCCACAAGCCAAGTGGGGAGTCGTGGTCCAGAACTACAAGGATCTCTACAGTGGCGGCCGCGCCTACACCGAACAACTGCGGGCGTTGGAAGCCGCGCGCAGCAAGCAGGATTCACCCGCGCCGCGGTTCTTGCTGGGTTATCACTATGCCTATCTGGGCTTTCCACGACAAGCCGTGCGAGAGTTGAACAAGGCGCTGGAATTGAATCCCCAGGACGAATGGGCCCGCCAGTTGCGCGACCTGATGAACGGTAACGCCGCGCCGGCCGTAAAGCCAGGGCCGGCCCTGGCGCCGCCGCAAGGAGCCATTTGACGGGTGGCAAAACGATCGCCCGATGCAACGCCGTCACTGGGATCCGATTCTGTAGGGAACGCTGTCCGTGGCGTTCCGTGTAGCGGGGTACGGGTTCACGGGACGCCACGGAGGGCGTTCCCTACAGACGCCGTGGCAGCGACAGCCCCGTGAACTCCCGCACCCGATTGGCAATCGCCGGCTCGACCGGGAGTCGCTCCATACTGCTGGCGCCGTAGAAGCCGACGATCCCTTCGGTATGGTCCAATAGGAACTGCGCGTCGGCCGGCTCGGCGATGGGTCCGCCGTGGCAGAGGACGAGGATCTCAGGGTTGACGCGCTGGGCCGCGTCGCGCATGGCCTGCACGCGCCGCGCCGATTCTTCCAACGACAGCGCGGTCGAGGCGCCGATGGAACCCTTGGTCGTCAGGCCCATGTGCGGAATCAGGATGTCGGCGCCGGCCTCGGCCATGGCGCGGGCCTCGTCGGGGTTGAAGGCGTAGGGGGTCGTCAGCAGGTTCATCTCGTGGGCCAGGCGGATCATGTCGACTTCAGGACCGAAGCCCATGCCGGTTTCTTCGAGGTTCGCGCGGAACGTGCCGTCGATCAGGCCCACGGTCGGAAAGTTCTGCACGCCCGAAAAACCCGCGGCGGCCACGTCGCGCAGGAAGAGCTTCATGATGCGGAAGGGGTCGGTGCCGCAGACGCCGGCGAGTACGGGCGTGTGCCGCGCGACGGGCAAGACCTCGCGCGCCATGTCCATCACGATCGCGTTGGCGTCGCCGTAGGGCATCATCCCCGCCATCGAGCCGCGACCGGCCATGCGAAAGCGGCCCGAGTTGTAGATCACCAACAAATCGATCCCACCCGCCTCCGACATCTTCGCGCTGATGCCGGTGCCCGCCCCGCCGCCGATGATCGGCCGCCCAGCCGCCACCTTGGCCCGAAGTTTCGACAGGATCTGATCACGTGGAAATAGGTTGGTCATGGGTCATTGGTCAGCGGGATTTTCGAGCAATTCGTCAAGGACAGCCCCATTTCCGTCATGCAGCGTGCGTTGATGGAAAATCTCTTTGCGCCGGCGAAGCTGAACGCGGGCTTTGGTCGGCTGGAACTGACCATCGCCTCAGCATATTGAGGGGGACGGCGGTAGCGGCCGCGGGTCGGCGGAGCGCGGGAACAAGGAAAACCCAATTCATTTCATTCGTCTTACGATCTCGGCATGACGTTGGCTGGCCGCTTCATCGCCGATTTTCCGGTAGGCCTTCACCAGCCACGACCGGGTCGCAACCAGGGCGGGATCGACCTTCAGCGCCGCTTCGGCGCGCTCGATGGCGCGCTCGAACTCCTTCGAGGCCCAAAGCGCCTCGGCCCGCAGCGATTGCTCGTCGGCGAGCCAAGGATTCACTTCCAGCAGCCTCCGGCCGGTCTCGTCGGCGGCTTCGGTATCGCCGCTCCGCCGGCAAAGGCCGGCCAGCAGTTGCAGTGCCCTCTCGTCGCGCGGTCTGATCGCCAGTACTCGTTCCACGTAGGGCCGGGCCTCGGCCGGGCGGCCCTGCGAGGTCATGACTTGAGCCAGGGCTTGGAGCATGGTCACGTCGTCCGGGGCCCAGGGCAAGGCCGCGGTCAACAAGGCTTCCGCCTCGCCCAGCTTGTCCCGCGCCGTCAGCGGGTCGCGCTGCGACGACACCATCAGGGCGATCATGCCGCGCACGCGAGCGTGCTCCCAGGGTTGCAAATGTTTCTCGGCATGGTCGTACAACTCCAACTCGGCGGGGGGTGAGTGTGTCCGCTGGCTTTTGTGGCCGCGCTCGGGGAACCGCGTCACGCGATGGTCGGTTTGCGATGCATGCACGATGTCGTGCGCGGAAAGCCGCGGCATGTGGCAAACCACACACGAGTTTTTCGCGGGCGGCGCCGCGCGCTCGGCCGCGGGCTTCGAGCAGCCGCGTTCGCCGTGGCACGCCAGGCAGCGAGCGCGGTAAAAATCGTCTTGCCGCGACTCATCGGGCTTCCCGTGGGGATCGTGGCACGCCGAGCAGCCCAACCGGCCGCCACTGCCGCGAAAACAGGCGCTGTCGCGCATCTGCTGCACCTGGCTCACGGCCTTGGTGCCCACCGCCCTGGTCACGGCGTCCGCGCGCACGCCCGTGCCCTCGACCACGACGGTCCACGCGTCGTCGAGCAACTGGCCCGGCCGGAAGTCGTAGAACGTGCGTTGATAACGCGTCACGCTCAGCTTGCCCAGCAGGTGACATTGGTTGCAAATGCTCTCCCGCCGGGCCGGATCGAGTCGCGCCGGGTTGACGATCGAGTCGTTGTCGGCGGCGTCGGCCTCGCCGGACTCCCACCGCGCCACATGCTCGGCGCCGGGCCCGTGGCAACGCTCGCAACCGATGGCCGCCTCGAGCAACAACGGCTCGCTAAACGTATTCTCGGCATCGGGGACGGCGCTGATCCGGCCGGCGTGACACATCATGCATTGGTCGCCGATGCGGCGATCGAAGCGCTGGTTGGCTCGCTCGTAGCCGGGCGAAAGGTTCCAGCCCTTGCCGGCGTACCAGGAGACGGGCGACTCGAACAACAAGCCGCCTCGCTCGACGGCGTACGTCTTGCCTCGCGTGCCCGAACCGATGAACAGCCGCACGGGCAGCGCCATGTCATAGATCGTTTCCCCGCCGCGATCGACCATGCGTTCGTGGTGCAGCGCCTGAGCGCCGCAGCGTTCGACCTGGTAGCGGAAGTTCTGCTTGGCCCGGATCTCGACCGGGTCCGAAAAGTCTTCGACTTCCCGTTCTCCCGGCACGCCGTCTCCCGGCACGCCCTCTCCAGGCACACTGCCGGCGGAGCGGTACATCGGGTGCCGCCGGTACGTCTCGGCGATTGCCGCATGGCAGTTGGCGCACGAATCGCTGCCGACGTATCCTTCCTTGGGCGGGGCCGGTTTTAGCGCCGCTGTCACGGGCCCTTCGAGGCACCGCGGCAACTCCGCGGTTGCCGACTGGGATTGCGACGTCGAAGTAGGCTTGGCGAGTGCCGCCCGCGGCTCGGAGGCCGGCGGCCCGAAAAACGGCCAGCCGGCAAATTGGCGCCCAGCGAGTGCGACCACCGGCAGCAAGACGACGCCGCCCAACGCCAAGAGCCACCGGCGCGTCGCGAACCAACGTCGAAGATAGCGCATCGGTCGCTCGCCACGCGGGTGCTGGAACTGTCCGAGGAAAACATCGGCATTATACTACAACGGCCGCTTCAAGGCTAGGATGTTGACAGCGACACAGCGGCGATTTCTACTGGGCATTGCCCGACAAGGAGCGATTCCGATGAGCAACCCGTTTCCAGGCATGGACCCTTATCTGGAGCAACATTGGCGCGACGTACACCACCGGTTAATCACGTACTCCAGCGACCAGCTTCAAACCCAACTGCCGCGAGACCTGCTGGCCAGGGTGGAAGAACGCGTGCTGGTCGAGCCGCCTGACGATGATGAGCGGAATATCCATCCCGACGTTCGCATCGTCGAACACGGCGCCGGGGCCGCCGTGGCGCTTCGCTCCCAGGTCGCCGCCGGCGGCTCGAAGTCGATTCTGATCCACTCGGCTGATGAGCCGGCGACCGAAGGTTTCATCGAGATCATCGAAGCGGGCTCGGCACGGCGCGTCGTCACCGTGCTGGAGTTTCTTAGTCTGACGAACAAGCTGGCCGGCGAGGGACGCGAGTTGTACCGCCGGAAGCAGCGTGAACTCAAGGCCGGCCGCGTCAGTCTGGTCGAGATCGATCTGTTGCGCGCGGGTCGGCGCACGCTGACGGTCCCGACCCACAAGATTCCGCCCGCCTATCGAACGGCCTACCAGGTCTGCGTCCATCGCGGCTGGCGTGCTGATGAATTCGAGGTCTATCCTGTCCCGCTGCGCGAGCGACTCCCCGACGTCCGAGTGCCGCTGCGAGCAACGGATTCGCATATCGTGCTCAAGCTTCAGGAGTTGATCGACCTGGCACACCAAAACGGCCGCTACGAGACAACTGACTACGGCATCGCCCCATTTCCGCCCTTGAGCAAGGACGACGCCGATTGGGCGGCCGAGGTGCTAGGTCGCGCCGGATTGCCGCCGGAAGCATGAGGCGTAGCGCGACAGCGCCCCTTCGGGGCGGACGACATTTTTCGCGGGACATTCCTGGGGCTGGCGCCGGCGCCAGCCCCAGGACGCTTTTTTATGACGGTTTTCCGCCCCGAAGGGGCGTCGCGAACCGGCCGTCATGTGGAACCTCACTCAGAGGCTATCCGAAAACTCCCCGTGGGACGGCCTTCCCACGCCGTCTTCCGCCGCGGACGGCGTGGGAAGGCCATCCCCACGACATTTTTCGCGGGACATTCCTGGGGCTGGCGCCCTCGTTGTTCGACACATCTTTTGCCACGACCCCTGCCAGCTTGCCTGGCACGGTGAAGCAGTTTTCCCGGCTAGCCGCGCCCCCGCGAAGCCACCCGTGTGTCCTTTGGTCGCGGGTCCGCCGCCGCGAAGCGGCGGCGGACCCGCGACCAAAGGGGAATTGAAGGAGATAGGGAAGCTGCGACAACCTCTTAGCCATCCAAACTTCCGCTCCTGCCGGACAAGCCGGCGAGGGGGCGGCCGAAAAGTCGCTACTTGTGTAGAACAACGAGGGCTGGCGCCCCAGGCTATACGCCCGCGACCCTGCGGGGCGGAAAGCCCGCGCGCAAGCGGCGTTTCCTGGCCTGAAGTGGGTACAACGTCTCCGCCGCGAAGCGGCGATGGCATCAAGCCTGGGGCGCCAGCCCCAGGACGCTTTTTTATGACGGCTTTCCGCCCCGAAGGGGCGGCGCGAACCGGCCGTCATGTTGAACCTCAACTGAGAGGCTATCCGAAAACTCCGCGTGGGAAGGCCATCCCACGACATTTTTCGCGGGACGTTCCTGGGGCTGGCGCCCCAGGCTATACGCCCGCGCCCCTGCGGGGCGGAAAGCCCGCGCGCAAGCGGCGTTTCCTGGCGTGAAGTGGGTACAACGTCTCCGCTGCGAAGCGGCGATGGCATCAAGCCTGGGGCGCCAGCCCCAGGACGCTTTTTTATGACGGTTTTCCGCCCCGAATTATAGAACATGTGTGGGGGGGGGGGGTTGCGCAACTCGGCGCGGACTGAGTGGAATATTATCAAAATAATACTTGTCAACGGCCCGTCGAGATGGTACGCTATCGGTTCGGCGGCATCTCATTACCTCATCATCGTTTTTTTCAAGGAGTTTCCGGGATGAACATCGAAACGAGAAAACTGCGGCGACGCGCCGGCTTCACGCTGGTGGAGTTGCTGGTCGTGATCGCGATCATCGGCATCTTGATCGCGTTGTTGTTGCCGGCCATTCAGGCCGCCCGCGAGGCCGCCCGACGTGCCAGTTGCACCAACAACTTGAAGCAGTTGGGCATCGCCCTGCACAACTATCACGACATCTACCAACGGTTCCCGATCCACTACCGCGCATCCCTGACTCAGAACCCGCAATGGGCCAATTGGAGCGAACTCCGCGGCGGCGCGCTGGTGCATGTGCTGCCGTATATGGAGGCGAAGCCCGTATACGATCAGATCGACTTCCGCGTCAACAACACGCAACAAGGGGTGGGCCCGGGGCCGGCGTTCCTCCCCATCAGTAGTAACATCATTCCCGACTTCAAATGCCCGTCCGATAGCCCCCGACCGGATGTTGGTCAATCGTGGGGCAACATTGGCCCGAATAATCTTCCCAATTACGTCTCGTTGTCGAATTACGAGACCAACATGGGGCCCATGAACCTCGATGGTGGCGCGCAGTTGGCCCCCTACGTCGGCGTCTCGCCCTACACCGGTGTCAGTGGTCAGCAGGGAAACTGGTTCGGCGACAATGCCTGGTGGGCCGAGAGTTGGAGTTACGGGGAACAGGAAGCGCAGCAACCGGGCGTGTTCGCCCGCAACTGTTGGGCTGCGAGCCTAAAGGACGTGACCGACGGCACGAACAACACGATCGCGATGGGCGAGGTCCGGCCGATGTGCTCGGCGCATTTGACGATCGGTTCGTTCTGGGACGGCCAGTACGGGGGAGCCGGCAGTTCGACCATTCCGCCGATCAATTTAGCCTTCTGCTCGAGTCCCTGGTACAATAACCAGGGAAGGCAAGAGCCCATTGCGATGGGTTATCAAGGCAATGTGGGTGATTGGGGGTCCGTCCCGCCGGGCGTGGTGGCCAGCGAGGGGTTCAAGTCGAAGCACCCTGCGGGTGCGCAGTTCGTTTACTGCGACGGTTCGGTTCACTTTTTGAACGAGCTCATCAGCTACGATACCTATCAGCGATTGTCGAGTCGGCGAGATGGCAGGCCCATCACCAATCTGGATCCATGAAGGTCGCCCCTGCGGCGCCCCCCCGTGCTCTTGCGAGTCCGGCGACCGCCGTTCGTAGCTGAATTCGCAAGAATTCAGGACGCGACCCCATCCGCTTCGCCGTTTGCGTTTTACTCACGAATTCCCTTGGTCTTCCCGCACGCGAGGAAATTATGTTATCCCGGCCAACTGCGAGTTGTTTGTTCATCGTTCTTGGGCTGCTGGGCTGCAGTCCGGGCCCAAAGATCAAGACCGTGCCGGTCTCCGGCACGGTCAAGTACAAGGGCCAACCTGTTGTTGGGGCCATTGTTACCTTCCTGAAAACCGCTGATGGCGGCCGGAACGCGGGTGGCCTGACCGACTCCGAGGGAAAGTTCACTTTGGAAACGCAAATCGGTGGCGCCAAGTCGCAAAACGGCGCCGTGGAGGGAAGTTATACAGTGACCGTCGCCACGGCGGCGACGCCCGAGCGCCCGTTTGGCACGCCGGGCCCCGGCGTCGATCCATCCCAGGTTTCGGCTGACCAGATGAAGGCCATGGGCGAAAAAATGATGGCCCCGCAAGAGCAGTCGCAGGGGGCGGTCGATCCCACGTTTCAGAAAAAAGCGGCTCTGGAACAGGCCAAGTCGTCGTTGCCCGCCAAGTATGCCGAGGCCGAGAGCAGCCCGCTAAAAGATTACGCAGTCAAGGCCGGTGAAAAGAGCCCTATCCATTTCGACTTGGAACTCACCGACGACTGAGAGGGGGGCGATGAACAGGCGGTGGTTGCGGATCGTCTCCCTACTGGCTTTGACGACGGGGCTGGTTTGGCTGGCACGCCCTCTGGCGCGCGGCGCCATGTTGCGACTCGATCTCCACCGGGCGCGCGATGCGCTGGCGGAGAAGCGGCTGGATCAAGCGATCACCTGGCTGGAGGCCGCCGAAGGGCGCCGGCCCGACGAGGTCGAGGCGCAGTACCTGCTGGGCGTCGCCAATCGCCGCCTGGGCCGTTATTACATCGCCAAGGAGAAGTTCGCGATTGCCGAGAGGCTGGGCTGGCCTAAGAAAGACCTGGAACGGCAGCGGAATTTGATGCTGTTCCAGATGGGCTACTTGCGGGAGGCCGAGTTGTACCTTATTGGGCTGCTGGAAACGGACGTCGCCGACGACGACGCGGCCGAGATTTACGACGCTTTGGCGGCGGGCTATTTGGCCGAGTTTCGAATCTTCGAAGCGATGGCCTGCTTGGACCATTGGCTGGCATGGCAGCCCCGCAGTATTCCAGCGCATCAGTCACGGGCCGAGGTGATGCTTTCGCTGAACCGCAATGGGGACTATCAAGCCGAACTCCGCGAGATCCTCAAGATCGATCCGAGCCGCATTGCCGAGCGGTTGGCGCTGGCGCAGTGGTTGTCGGACGAAACCCAAGTCGACGAGGCGCTGGCCGAGTGCGAACTTTGCCGGCGGCAGGCGCCCGACGACGCTCGCGTCCACCTGATCATGGGGCTGGTGATCCATCGAAAGGGGTTGATGGCGGAGGCGAAGCGGGAGTTGGAAACGGCGATTTCCAAACCACTCGATCCGAGAAACAGGACACAGGCATTGATCACGCTGGGACAAATCGCCGCCGAAGCGCGAGACTATGAATCGGCCGCGCTGCGCTATCGCGAGGCCGCCCGGTTGACTCCCGAGACCCCGACGGCGCCCTATGCCCTTGGCACCGTGCTGGAAACGCTGGGAAGGCATGAGGAGGCCGAACGCGAGATCGACCGCTCGCGCGTGCTGCAGGAACAGTTTGAAGAAATGCAGGATATCCGCCGGGATCTGCTGCAGGACACGTCCAACGCGGCTCTGCGCGTGAAGGCGGCGAAGATCCTGCTCGATCAAGGCGACAAGACGGGGGCGGCCAATTGGATGCTCTCGGCGCTGCACTCCGATCCGGATCTGCGAGAAGCGCACGAAATGCTGGCCGACTATTTCGAGGAAAAGGAGAGGAGCGACCTCGCCCAGCACCACCGCGACGCGGCACGGCGCGTCGCGGCGTCGGAGGACAGCGGCGATACGTCACGCGGCCGGCAATAAGACGTTTTAGAACGCGGTGGCTGGTGGCAGAGCCTAGGCGATGCCCCGGCTCGCCCGGATTATTCATGGTCCAACACGAACCCGCGGCGCAAGCAAGGCCCAGCGTTGAACCTACCTTGCTTGCGCTGCGGGTTAGCGTGACGGCAGTCTGCGACCGATTCCCCTGGAATTCCGGCGAGAAAGCGACCGGGGCATCGAACGACAGTCCCGAAGGGACGACATAGCTTAGCCTGGGGCGTAAGGCATCGTTGTTCTACACAAGTGGCGAGTTTGAGCCGCCCCCTGCCGGCTTGTCCGGCCGGAGCGGCAGTTTGGCAGGCTAAGATTGCTGGCCCAACGACCGTCCGCGTGTTCGCCGGCCCGCTGCCGCCATAGGCGGCAGCGGGCCGGCGAACACGGAAAAACGGCTGGATTCGTGGGTGCGCGGTTAGCCGGGAAAACTGCTTCACCGTGCCAGGCAAGCTGGCAGGGGTCGTGGCAAAAGGGCAAGCCCCTGGCCTCTTACGAAGAAGACCGGGGCATCGCTTAGGCTCTGCCCCAGCCACCGTGAATGTGTCATTCTCGACTGCGTGAAGTAAATTTACGACGATCCGATCAAGGCCGCCATCATGCAAGTCCCTAGTCATACTCCCGACAGTCATACCCCCCATACTCCCGACAGACATCCTTCCGACAGTCATGCCCGCGCGCCGGCCGCGGCCGACGAGGCCGAACCGAAGCCCGTCGATCGGCCGCGGCGAGCCCGCCGGCGGCGGGCCGGGGTGCTGGCCGGGGCGGCGCTGGTCCTGCTGGGCGCCGCCTACGTCTTTTCGTACTTGCATCGTCCGGAGCAAATCTACCAGCGCGCCCTGAAGGCGGTGGCCCGCGACGATTTCAAACAGGCCCAGCGCGAGTTGCGGCGGTTGCAGGCCTTTCGCGAGTGCGAACCCCAGGCCAGCCTGATCGCGGGCATCTTGGCGTTGCACGAGCAAAAGCTCGACGCCGCTCTGAACGAGCTGCGCTTCGCGGTCGATGATCCCGAAACGCGCGTGTTGGCGCGGACCCTGATGGGCCGGACGATGTACCAGCAGCACCGCTTCCATGAGGCCGAGCAGAACCTGCTCGCGGCGCTCGAATTCGACCCGGGGCAGGCGGAGGCCCACCGTTGGTTGGGCATCGCCAACTACGACGTCGGCGCCATGTTGCAGGCCGACCTGCACTTGCGCCAGGCGGCCGAGTTGGCGACGCAAGATCCTGTGCCGCACCGTATTCTGGGATTGATTCACAACGACCTCGAAGACCTCGAAAAGGCCGTCGATGATTACCAGGAATCGTTGCGCCGCGACGCCGCTTTTCCAGGCCGGTTGAAGCCCACCGACCGCCAGGCGATGTATATCGAATTGGCAGGCGCGCAGGTCGGCCTGGTTCGTTGGCGGGATGCGCTGGCCACTCTGCGGCAGGCCGACGAGAGCGCCGACGTGTTGGCGCTGCGCGCCGAGTGCCACGCCGCCCTGGGAGAAGCGGATCGCGTTCAGGAGTGCCTCGAGCGGGCGCTCGCGCTCGATCCAGGCCATTTGAAGTCGCTCTTGGCCAAGGCCCGCTTAGCGCTCGATTCCAACGAACCCGAGGCGGCGCTGGTGCCGCTCGAGCGGGCCGTCGAAAAGCACCCGCGCGACGCGCCGCTGCACTATGTTTTGTCCCAAGCGCACCAGCGCCTGGGTCACACCGATTTGGCCCAGGACCATGTGCGGGAATTTGAAGCGTTGCAGCAGCTTGCCCAGCAGCTTGCGGATTTGAAACGGCGGGCGATCGAGCAGCCGAGGGATGCCGCCGTCTGCTATCAGTTGGGGTTGCTCAACGAACGCCTGGGCCTGCCGGACGCCGCCGGGAATTGGTACGCCGCCACGCTCTCGCTCGATGCGCGGCACCAGGGCGCCCAGGAGAGGCTGCGGGAGATGGCCCCGAAGCCGGCGACCACGGAGGAGAAACCATGACGGTTACGGATTTCGCCCGAAGCAGAGCAAGCACATGTCGTCGGCTTGCGACCGCTTGCCGACGAACCGCTTGACGTCGGCGAGGAGCCGCTCACCAAGCTGCCGGACGCCGCGGGCTTCGCCGCGAAGCTGCTCTTCGATGCGCACCAGCCCGTAAAGCTCGTTCTCCATGTTCATCGCTTCGCTGAAGCCGTCGGTGAACAGGGCCAGGCTCTCGCCGGGAACCAACTTGAGCGTATAAGGTGTGTATTCAAAATCGGCGCTGACGCCCAGCGGGATTCCCGCCTCGTCGGCGCCCACCGGCTCGACCAGCCGATTGGCGCGGCGCAGGAAAGGGGGCATGTGTCCGGCGTTCACCAGCCGCACCTCGTGCGTGGCAAGGTCCACCACGGACAGGCACATCGTCACGAAACGGTCCTCCCAGCCGGCGCCGCAGAAGCCGGCGTTGAGCCGGTTCATGACCGCCGCCGGGTCCGGCTCGATGACCAGCGTGAAGCGCGTTTCGGCCGACAGCTTGGCCATCAACAGCGCCGCCGGCATGCCCTTGCCCGACACGTCGGCGACGATCATCGCCAGCCGCCGACCGGGCAACGGCACGTAGTCGAAATAGTCGCCGCCCACCTGGTTCGCCGGTTCGTAAAAATCGAAGAACTCGTAACCCTCCAGGCTCGGTGGGGCGCTCGGCAAAAAACCCTGCTGCACCTTGTGGGCCAGTTCCAGGTCGCGTTCCAAGGCTTGCCTCTTGAGCGCCGACTCGTGCAACTGAGCGTTCTCGACGGCGAACACCGCCTGGCTGGCCACGCTCGCCAGCACATCGAGGTCGTCCTGGTGAAAGGGCGTGCGCTGGTCGAGCGTGTCGATCTGGATCACGCCCAACGCGTGTCCCGCGCTATGCACCAGGGGGGCGCACATCATCGAGCGAATGCGAAAATCGGCGATGCTCTGGCTGCTGTCGAAGCGAGAGTCGCTGGCGGCGTCGGCCGAGAGGATCGCCTCCTTGACGGTCATCGCCTGGTTGACGATCGTGCGGCTGGCGCGGATCGTGTCTTCATGGCCGGGACGGCGGTGCTTGACCGCCTTGGGAATCAAGGGCGCGCCTTCGCGCTCTTGCAAGAGCACGAAGCCGCGGTCGGCTTGCAGGAAGATCTTGAACAGGCTGTCGAGGATCTTGGGCAACACCTCGTCGAGCGTCAGGGTCGAGCTCAGGTTGCGCGAAATTTCCAGCAGGGCGCGGAGCTTGAGTTCGGGGTTGACCGTGGTCTCGCGGGCGGTGCCGCCACGGCTCGACCTGACGTCGAGCGTCGACATGATCGTCGAGTTGCTCGATGGGCCGTCGCCCTCGTCCATGACCAGCGCGACCGAGGAGCAGGAACTCGAAGGCGGTCTCCGGTCGCCGTCGTCGCCGCCGTTGGCCGGCGGCGTTCCATGGTGAAACGAAAACAACAGATCGCAGATTTTCACCCGGTCGTTGTCGCGCAGCAGTTGCCGGCCGCGCACCAATTGGCCGTTAACGAATGTTCCATTGCGGCTTTCGAGATCCTCGACGAAGAACTCGTCGTTGACGATCAAGATCTGCGCGTGCTGGCGGCTGACCGCGCCGACGTCGAGCACGATATCGCAATCGGGGTGGCGTCCCATGACGGCGCGCTGGCCGGAAAGCGGGTACTGCTGACCGGGATTCAGTCCATTGAGCGATTGCAACAGAGCCATGGCGATTTAGCGAGTCGTGTGGGCGCGGTTTCCGTGGCGGCCCCGGCCGGCATCATCCGCTCGCCCCGCCGACCCGTGCGAATGATTTTATTTGCCCCGCCAAGCCGGTGTCAAGAAGCCTCCCCCAGCTCGTAAAGCCCTTGATCCGAGGCTTTGAGCTTTCCCTGCCTCACCAGTTCATCCCAGACCGCCCGTGGATATTGGTTGGGCGGCGTGATGGCGACAATCCCCGAAGTCCGGCCGCCCGTCATCTTGCCGCCTCCCAGGCCCGACTCCTCGTCGAGACGAGTGAGCTTGAGCCGCTTTTTGAAGGCTTTCAAGGCGCGCTTGAGTTCTTCCGGCGCGGGCGCGCCCGAGGATGGTTGAGGATCGGACATGGACGGCTCCCGCGTTGGCAACAACCCCATGCCAGCATAATCGAGCCGGCGGCCGGCTACCAGAGTACGCCAGTCTCGTAGCGTGGGCTTTAGCCCGCGTTGATTGTGGGCGGTGCCCACCCTACAACCCCATGCCAGCATAATCGAGCCGGCGGCCGGATAGCAGACTAGGCCAGTCTCGTAGCGTGGGCTTTAGCCCGCGTTGATTGTGGGCGGTGCCCACCCTACAACCCCATACCAGCATAATCGAGCCGGCGGCCGGATACCAGACTAGGCCAGTCTCGTAGCGTGGGCTTTAGCCCGCGTTGATTGTGGGCGGTGCCCACCCTACAACCCCATGCCAGCATAATCGAGCCGGCGGCCGGATACCAGGGCTACGCGGTCTCCAGCTCGCGAAGACCCAGTTCCGCCATCGTCTGCTCGCGGATCTTGAATTTCTGGATCTTGCCGGTCACGGTCTGCGGGAACTGCTCGACGAAGCGGATGTAGCGTGGCACTTTGTAGTGGGCCAGTTTCTCCCGGCAATACCGGCGGATGTCGTCCTCGGTGGCCGTCGCCCCGGCCTTGAGCTTGATCCAGGCGCAAAGCTCCTCGACGAACTTGGGGTCGGGCACGCCCACGACCGACGCCTGCTCGACCGCCGGGTGCGTGAACAAGAACTCCTCGATCTCGCGCGGGTAAATGTTTTCGCCGCCGCGGATGACCATGTCTTTGATCCGGCCGGTGATCCGGTAGTAGCCGTTGGGCTGCCGCAGTGCCAGATCGCCCGTGTGCAGCCAGCCGTCGGCGTCGATCGCCGCGGCCGTGGCCTGGGGATTGTCGTAGTAGCCGAGCATCACGACGTGACCGCGGGCGCAAAGCTCGCCCTGCTGGTTGTCGCCCAGTTCGCTGCCCGTGGCCGGGTCGACCAGCTTGACCTGGACCCCCGGCAGCGGCCCGCCAACCGATTCGACGCGCAATTCGAGCGGGTCGTCGGCGCGGGTCTGGGTAATCACGGGCGAGGCCTCCGTCTGTCCGTAGGCGATGGTCATCTCGCCGGCCCCCATTTCGCGGATCACCCGCCGCATGATCTCGATCGGGCAGGGACTGCCGGACATGATGCCGGTGCGCAGGCTGGAAAGGTCACGGCCCGCGAACGAAGGATCCTGGAGTTGGGCGATGAACATCGTCGGCACGCCATAAAGGGCCGTCGCTCGTTGGCGCTCGACGGCGTCGAGCGTGGCGGCAGGGTGGAACGACTCGGCGGGCACGATCATGGCCGCCCCATGCACGACCGCCGAGAGGGTGCCGAGCACGCAACCGAAGCAATGATAAAACGGCACCGGGATGCAGATCCGATCGCGGCGCGTCAGCCGTTGGCACTCGCCGACGTAGTAGGCGTTCAAGAGCAAATTGCGATGGCTGAGCGTCGCGGCTTTGGGAAAGCCGGTCGTGCCCGAGGTATATTGGATGTTGATTTTGTCGCCCGGCGAAAGGGCGCGGCCGAGGGCATCGAGATCGCTCACGTCGGCCCGGCCGCGGCGGCAAAACTCTTGCCATGAAATGGCCCCGCTCGGCGGTTGGCCCTTGAGGGCCACCACCCAGCGCAGTTGGGGGAATTCATCCCAGCGTGGATCGCCCGCGGCGCCGGCCGCCAGTTCGGGACAAACCTCGGCCAGCATGGCGAAATAGTCGGAAGTCTTGAAGCGATCGACCAGGAACAGCGCCTTGGCGTCGCTTTGCCGGAGCACGTATTTCAGCTCGAAGGGGCGATAGGCCGGGTTGATCGTCACCAGCACGGCACCGATCCGCGCGGTGGCGAATTGCAGCATCACCCACTCGGGCACGTTCGTGGCCCACAGCGCGACGTGGTCGCCGCGGCCGATGCCCAAGGTCAGAAGGCCCCGCGCGGCCTCCTCGACGCCAGCCTGAAACTCGCCGTAGTTCCAGCGCAGCCCAAGGGCCGGAAAGACCAGCGCATCGTCCTGGGGGTGGCGGGCGGCGGTTCGCGCCAGCGCCTCGCCAATCGTCAACCCATCGACCCAAACTTGCGGTGCGCCGTGGTTCATCGTCGCTCAGGGCGAATCTGTGATCGGATGCCGTTCGTCGGCGGAGATGAAGTACCCTTCTTGCAAGAAGCGGAGCGTATACTCTTGCACCTTCGCGTTCATCGTGCTGAAGGGGTGCAAGACCGGCACGACCACGAAATCGCGGGCGCCCACGAGCCGGGTCGTCGCGACGCTCAACAAGCCGTCGTTGTCCCCCTCCAGCCGGGAGTTGTAGCCGCGGTCATCCCCTTTGCCGCCCGCGATGACGCCGAACTCGCACGTCGGCGTGGCCAGTGTCTTTTCGACGTCGGGCCATCCGCTGCCCAACTCGACCGCCGACTTGCCCAGCACCAGCGAGAACAACTCGCCGTCGCTCCAGGCCTCGGCGGCCGCCGCGCCGTGGTTGGGAGGAGCGATCATGACGAACCGCTTGATCCTTGGGTCGGGCCGGCCGCCCGTTTCCGAACGGCTCGAATCGCCCAGGTAGCGGCGCACGATCAGGTTTCCCAAGCTGTGCGCGACGAAGTGGATCTCGTCGATTCCGTCGAGATGCTCGACGATTCCGGCCAACCGCCGCGCGTGCGCGGCGATGTCGGATCGCGTGCTGGCGTAACCGACGACCAGCACGGTGTATCCGCCCTTTTCCTCGATGTAAGTCGCCAGCGACCGCATCGTGCTCCGCGTGCCGCCCAGGCCGTGCAGGATGATCACGGCCGTGCCTTTCATCGGCGCCAGCTTGCGCTCGCGCTTGATTTCTTCGAGTTGCTCCTGGCACTGCTCGAACGAGCCGCGGGCCTCGCGGCGGTCGTCGCCGTCGAGCAACCGGCAATGGCCGACGAGCGCACTCCGCTGAATCCGCCAATTCTGAAACAACAATTCGTCATCCCACAACTGCTTCCCACCCAAGGTCTTCGTCCGCCAATCGGTCAAGCGGCCGCCCAAGCGGCGCCGTGCTTCGGGCGGCACGCCTTCCCGCGCATCGGCCGCCTGATCGGCGGGCTTTTCGGGTTCTTGGTCGGCGGGCTTCGCGGGTTGCTGGTCGGCGGGCTTCGCGGGTTGCTGGTCGGCGGGCTTCGCGGGTTCCGCCTCCGATTTCTTTCCGGGTTCATCCGGCTCGGCGGCGGCAAGCCGAAACAGATGGCAGCCCGCAAGGCCGGCGCATAAGGCGAAGATCGCCGGAAAGATCCAGCTTCGTCGAATGGCGGTCATAGGCGGGGCATCCTCAGCTTGATGAAAACGCTTGGATTATCGCAGATTCACGCGACGTTCGCCAGTCCCGCCGGTGAGAGGCTATCCGAAAACGCTGTAGGGAACGCCCTCCGTGGCGTTCCGCGAAGCGGGTGCGACGTCTTTTTTCAGGACACGGAACGCCACGGAGGGCGTTCCCTACAGAGTTCATCGTCAATGCCGCCCTGGGCGCATGGCCGTGGCGGCGGGCGGCCGGGTCACGGCCGTGATGGCTCCGCCATAGTGGGCTCGCAGCCAGCCGGCAAGCACTTGGCCGGCCAATACGTGCCCTTGCTCGTTCCAGTGAGCGGCCCGGCGCAGGTAGGGCGAACTTCCCGAGGCGCGAAAATGAGGGAGCAAGTCAACCAGGGGCAGCTCATGGGCGCAAGCGAATTGCGCCAGCCGGCGTTGCGGCAGTTCCAGATCGAGTTGTCCCGATTCGTAGCCGGCCCGTCGCCTGAGCGTCTCACACAAACGCCGGTCGACCTGGAACTCGGCCGGCGCCACGACCAGCGCCAACGGCAAGCGGCGGCGGCGGCATTGCCCGAGCAGGTTGCCAAGCTGCGCCAACGACTCGCGCCAGAGGCATTCAAAATCGTCGTCGATCGGCGTCCGGCAGACGGCCAGCCGTTGGGAGCACCGTCGCAAATAGGCTTCGTAGTCGGCTGAGACCGTCGCCGCGTCGAACGTGGCTCGTTCACTGGACGGTCGCGGCCACCATGCGGCGGCCAGCCGCGCCAGGCGAAGTCGGCGCCAATCGAGCGCGGCATGCCGCGGCGATTGCCCGATGACGTCGTCGCCCGCGGAGAAGAAGGCGAGCACCAGGTGGGGCTGAAAGTCGGCCACTTCAAGAGCGAACTGCGAGGCGTACTCGCGCGGGCCCGCCCGCGGCAAGCCGAAGTGGCAAATCTCGATCCCCGGCAGCAACCGTTCGAGCTGTGCAAGGCAATTGGTCCGGCACGAACCCGACAACGTCAAGCCATCGCCCAGCACCGCCACGCGAAACACGCCAGGCGGCGGCGAGGTTGAGAACTCGTCGTCCCAGTATCCCAGGCTATTGACGGTTCGGCCGCCGAATTGGCTGCCGGGGGGCAGCTTGAGCGATGGGGCCACATGTTCGCCGGGCAGGCGGCCGCCGTTGGCCCGTTCGACCAGCCGCAAGCTGGCTTCGACGGCCAAGAGCAATGCCGCCGCGATCATCGATCGGCGGAGCAGGCGCCGTCGGCGCGACGGGCCACGGATTTGGAACGACGCTTGCCGGGCTACCACGCGGGCCTCCTTGCTCGGTCGATGAACCGGCGCGCTGGAAGGCGAGCGGAATCACGGAGGCCGTATCAATGCGGTTGCGCGGTCGATTCAGCACGGCGCGCCCGTCTTGGGCGCGCTGGCGCAGCATGTCAATACATGATTCGACGCGGCCGGGCAAGGGCAAGTTGCAGGGGGAATCGAAGTGCTTCGCGTGTTGCACGGTAGCCGTGACTTGCCTTCGGTTTGGCAGACCGATTTGGGCGAAGCGAGCGACTCTGGCGATGGTTGACTTGGCGTGATTCCCCCCGCAGGGTTGCCGACGGCAGGATAGTTCAACGCGCCAATTCGCGCGCAACCCCTTGAACGCGGCGACGAAAACGCGATACTATAACTTCACGCGTCCGACCATGAGACATTGAGAAAGCGGTGGCTGGTGGCAGGGCCTAAGCGATGCCCCGGCTCGATAGCGACCGGGGAATCGCTTAGGTTCTGCCCCAGCCACCGTGAATGTGTTAATGTCGACCGCGCACCACAGACCTTTACGCACCCATCAAGGAGTTGAGTCATGTCGCGAGCAGGAGCCGTAACATTCAAAGGAAACCCCCTCACTTTGGCCGGCAAGGCCGTGACGGTGGGAGAACAGGCCCCCGACTTCAAATTGCACCGCTTCGCCGACGGCGCGATGCAGACGATCACGCCGGCCGATTTGAAGGGAAAACCGACGATCCTGAGCGTGGTTCCCTCGCTCGATACGCCGGTCTGCCAGAAACAGACCAAGAACTTCAACCAGCAGTTGGCTTCCTACGGCGATCGAATCAACGCCCTGACCGTGAGCCTCGACTTGCCGTTCGCCATGAACCGCTTCTGCGGCGCCGAGGAGATCACCAGCCTGAAGAGCGCCAGCGACTACCAGGACCGCAGTTTCGGCAAGAATTGGGGCATGTTGATCGAGGAGCTCAAGATCCTGGCCCGCGGCACGTTCGTGCTCGACCCCCAAGGCAAGGTGGTCTACGCCGAGCAGGTCAAGGAAGTCGCCGAAGAGCCGAATTACGACGCCGCGCTGGCCGCCCTGAAGGGCCTGTTGTAGCATGGCTCGATGGCCCTACCATCGCTGGACCTGGTTTTTCACCTACGGCTCGGTGTTCGTCCTGTTTCCGCTCTGCTGCCTGGCGGCCTACGCCTGGGTGCGGGGCTGGAGAATCCCGCCCTGGTAATTGAGGTCGGTTTTTCCCCGCCCCCCGGCAAAACCATTGACAAACGGGCCTTCCACCGTTCAACTAATGTACTTCATGCGGCCGACAATGGGACATTTTGCCACGAGAAAGCGGTGGCTGGCGGCAGAGCCTAAGCGATGCCCCGGCTAGATCGCGCGACCGGGGCATCGCTTAGGCTCTGCCCCAGCCACCGTGAATGGTCTCATTCTCGACCGCGTGACGTATAGCGTAATGCACCCCCCCAACCTGTTGCCATCCTGAGGGAGCGATTGTGGAAAACCAAACGACCACCGCGGCCAAATCGATGAACAAGACGGAACTCACCAACGCGCTCATCACCGCCACCGGCCTGACCAAAGCTCAAGTGAGCGCGTTTTTCGATGAGCTGGCCAAGATCATGGGCCAACAACTGGGCGAGAGCGGGCCCGGCGAGTTCACGCTGCCCAGTTTGGCCAAGATCAAGGTCGTGCGCAAGCCGGCGACCCCGGAGCGGATGGGGATCAATCCGTTCACCAAGCAAGAGCAGTTGATGAAGGCCAAGCCCGCCCGAAACGTCGTTAAAATCAACGCGCTCAAGGGTTTGAAGGATATGGTCTGAACCGGTCAAGCGTGGACTAACACGCCCGAGTAGTGCGATTGGCGTCCGGTGGGTGTGTCGAGAAGCAAGGCGCCGTCGGATGCGATTCCGGCGCATACGCCGCTGGTTTGCCGCGGCCCCGCTTCGATCGTGAGCGTTTGGCCGCGTTGCAGACAGGCATCGTGGGCACGTCGGCCGACTGCCTCGGGGTCCAGAGCCAGGTTGTCGAGCAGGCCGTCGAGCCGCGACAGCGCTTCGATCAGCAGCGTGGCGCGGTCGTGCGGCACGCTTGTCAGATCGCGCAGCGACGTGACGATTTCGGCCAATTCCGCGGGGGCTTGGGATCGTGCATTGTTCACGTTCCAGCCGATGCCCAGAATGTGCCGGCCGTCGGCTAGAGCCTCGATCAGGACTCCCGCCAGTTTACGGCTCGCGGCGAAAACATCGTTGGGCCAATGGATGCCGAGGCGCGCATTCGGCGCCCGCGGCTTGCTGGTATCGACGATTGCCAAGGCGGTGGCCAACGACATGAGCGGAAACCAGCGCCGCTGGATGCCGCGCGCGGCCGGATCGAACAGCAAGCTGAAGGCCAGGCTCCCTGGCCCGGTCCACCAGCGGTTCGTCCCACGCCCGCGCCCCGCCGTTTGTTCCTCGGCGATGACCAACGCCGGCAACGTGCCGCTCGCTTCCGCCGCGAGTTGCCGTGCCTGGTCGTTCGTCGAGCCCAGTGACGGGTGGTATTCCACGTGCGAGACAAAGGTCTCGCTTCGCAGGCGCTGGAGGTCGAGGTCGTTCATACGATACTTCACGCGGCCGACAATGAGACATTTTGCCACGAGAAAGCGGTGGCTGGTGGCAGAGCCTAAGCGATCGGTTTGCCGGCGCTGACTTTGGCACGGGAACGCCCCAACGCTTTTTCGATTTTCTCGACGGTTCGCACGGTGGGCGAGTGCTTGCCTGACTCGAGCCGCGACAGTGTTTCCTGCCGCACGCCGGCGAGCTGCGCCAGCTTCTGTTGGGTCAGCCCCAGTTCGCGGCGCTCGCGGACGATGTCGCGGGCAATCGACGTCCGCACGTACTCCAAGGCCGGCCGATTGCCCTCCGCGTCGGCCGGAGGCAAGCATGGCAGATCGGCTTCGGCCGGCGATTCAGGCGCCGCGCCCGCCAGCAATTGTCGGTACTGTTTCATCGGCAGAACCACGAACGTGTGGCCCGCCAGCTTCAAGGTCCGCGGTTCGCTCGGCATTTCATCATCCCTCAGTCATACAATACATAGTTGTCAATGACAAATCAAACTCGTACATCGTTTGTTGTCGTGGACCGGTCGAAACCAAGTCCAACTGCGATGTGATTGTCCGGACGAACTACCCTACGGGACTCTTAACCCGGATTATTCATGGTCCTACACCAACCCGCAGCGCAAGCAAGGTCCAGTATTGGACTTACCTTGCTTGCGCTGCGGGTTAGTGTGACGGCAGACTGCGCTCGTTTCCCCTGGACCATGAATAATCCGGGTTAACCGTATGTCCTCCAAAAAATGGTTGGCGCCCGCCGCAAAGTTGGTATGCTGAAGGTGGGGCATGCCAAGCCAAACCACCTGCCGCTCGTCCCGCCTGCGCGGCGCCGCTGTCCGCCCGACATGTACGCTGGGAGCCGAAACGAATGACTCGGCGATCAACTTCAGAGCCATGTGCCGATCGGCACACCGCCCGCTCGTCGCATGGGCGTTGCGCCGCACGCTTGGCATGGCTGTTGGCGGCATCGCTCCCGGCGACTGGGCTCCTGGGGGTTGGGCTCGTGACGGGATTTCCGCCCGCGGCCCGTGCCGACGAACCGTACGGCCGCTTCCAGTTCGATCCGTCCGACCGCGACCATTGGTCGTTTCTGCCCGTCAAGCCGCAGCCGCTTCCCAGCGTTCATGAGGGCAGTTGGCCGCGCAACCCGATCGACTCGTTCATTCTCGCGCGGCTCGAGGCGGCCGGCCTGCGTCCGGCGCCAGCGGCCCAGCGCCGCACGCTCCTGCGGCGGGTTTACTTCGACCTGATTGGCCTGCCCCCCACGCCCGACGAACAGCGGGCGTTCCTCGCCGACGACGCGCCCGACGCGCTGGCGAGGCAGGTCGATGCACTCCTGGACCGTCCCGAATATGGCGAGCGCTGGGGCCGGCACTGGCTCGACCTGGTGCGCTACGCCGAATCGAACGGCTACGAGCGCGACGGGGCCAAGCCCAGCGTGTGGCGCTATCGCGACTATGTGATCGACGCTTTCACCCGCGACAAGCCCTACGACCAGTTCGTGCGCGAACAGATCGCCGGCGACGAACTCGACGGTTCGACGGCCGAGATGCAGATCGCCACCACGTTCCTGCGGCTGGGTCCGTGGGACGACGAGCCGGCCGACGCGGAAGTCGATCGCTACGACCAACTCGACGACCTGGTGGGCGCGACGACCGCCACGTTCCTGGCCCAGACCGTGCGCTGCGCGCGTTGCCACGACCACAAGTTCGAGGTTTTCACGCAGCGCGATTATTCGCGGTTGCTGGCCGTGTTCGAGCCGCTGAAACGTCCGCGGGACGGCCGCACCGATCTCGATCGCCTGGTCGGAACCTCGGCGGAACTGGCCTCATTCGAGGCGGCGGTGAAGCAATCGGAAGAGAAAGTCGCCGCGTTGCGAAATGAAATGGACGCGGCGGAGTCGACCGCGTGCCGGCGGCTGATCGAAATCGGGCTTATTTCGAGCGCCGAGCAGCCGAATGGCGCGGCCGAGCCGCCGCTGCCGGCCGAAGCGATTGTCGCATTGGCCGCGCTTCCCGAACAGCGAACCGAAGAACAGCGCAACGTGGCCAAGAAGTTCCGCGCGAAGCTGCGGCAGGTGGTCGCCACCGCGCTTCCCGACGAAATCGTCAGGCTGGAGGGCTTCGAGCGGCAGATTCAAGATGCCCAGGCGGCGCCGCCGCCCGAGCCGCCCAGGGCCTATATCTGGTACGAAGACGGCCCGCAAGCGCCGGCGACGCACGTTCTGAAGCGTGGCAACCCGCGTGATCCGGCCGAGGAGGTCGATCCGGGCGTTCCGGCCGTGCTGGTCGACGCGCCGCTGGGGCCGCCCACGCAAACCGACCGCGGCACGGGCCGGCGCCGCCAATTGGCCGAGTGGCTCACCCGCGGCGACAACCCACTGGTTGCCCGCGTGATGGTCAACCGCATTTGGCAACACCATTTCGGCGACGGGCTGGTGGGAAGCGAAAACGATTTCGGCATCATGGGCGAAGCGCCGACGCACCCGGAACTCTTGGATTGGCTGGCCGGCGAGTTCGTCGCCCACGGCTGGAGCGTCAAGCACATGCACCGGCTGATGGTACTCTCGAACACCTACCAGCAATCGTCGTCCGCCGACCCGCTTGCCGAGCAGACCGATCCACGGAACGACTTACTCGGGCGGTTCGCCGCGCGCCGGCTGGAGGCCGAGGCGATCCGCGACGCCGTGCTCGCCGCCAGCGGACGGCTGAACCCACAGCGACGCGGGCCGAGCGTGTACCCTGTGATTTCGCCGGCGGTGCTGGCGAGCCAGTCGCGGCCAGGCAACGGCTGGGGCGCGTCGGCGCCCGCCGACGCGGCGCGCCGCTCGATTTACGTCTTCGTCAAGCGCACGCTGTTGGTGCCCGAACTGGAGGTGCTCGACTTGCCCGACACCAACGGCACTTGCGAGCAGCGGCAGGTGTCGACCGTCGCGCCGCAGGCATTGACGTATCTCAACGGCGAGTTCATCCACGAGCAAGCGGTCAACTTCGCCAAGCGTCTGATCGCCGAGACCGCCGACGCCGCCGCGCGGATCGACCTGGCTTACGCCATCGCGCTGTCGCGGCCACCCAGCGATGCTGAGCGGGCCGCCGTCGGGGAGTTTCTCGCGCGGCAAGAAGAACAGATCAACCGCGACAACGCGGAGATTGGTCAAGTCGCCGCCGGGCAGGTTGCCACGGGGCAGGTTGCCACGGCGAAAGGGGCGGACGATGAGGCCCAACAGGCGCTGACCGCGTTTTGTCTGGTATTATTGAATACGAACGAGTTCGTGTACCTGCCGTAGGATGAGACATTGTCGACCGCGTGAAGTATAACAACGGTTTCTTAAAGGGAGATGAGAGGATGCCGCGTTTCACACCCTGCGGGCGCACTCGCCGCGAGTTCCTCTGGCAAGCCGGGGGGGGCTTCGTCGGCACGGCGCTGACCTGGCTTTTGGCCAACGACGGATTCGTCGCCGAGGCGCGCGGCGAGCACGCATCGACGTCGCCCCTGTTTTGCAAGCCGCCGCACTTCGCGCCCAAGGCCAAGAGTTGCATCTTCCTCTTTATGTACGGCGGTCCGAGCCAGGTCGACCTTTTCGACCCCAAGCCTGAACTGACCAAACACCACGGTCAGCCGATTCCGAATCTCGACGACGATCCACTTTTCAAGCGCCGAAACCCCGGCACGCTGTTGGGTAGCAGTCGCACGTTCAGCCGGCACGGCCAGTCGGGTGTGGAAATTTCGGATCTCTTTCCCCACCTTGCCGGCTCGGTCGACGACATCGCGATCATCCGCTCGTGCCATGCGGATAGCTTCGCGCATGGTTCGGGGCTGTTGCAGATGAACACGGGCTTCGTGCGGCAGGGCTACCCCAGCCTCGGCTCGTGGGTCACCTACGGGCTGGGAACGGTGAACCAGGATCTTCCGGCGTATGTGGTGCTGCTCGACCATCGCGGTGGGCCGATCGGCGGCGCGCCGAACTGGAGCGCCGGATTCATGCCCGCCGCGTTCCAGGGGACGCAGTTCCGCACCAGCGGCGATCCGCTGATCGATCTCAAGCCACCCGCCCATGTGACCCGCGCGCAGCAGCGAGGGCAACTCGACCTCCTGCGCCGGCTGGGCGAACTCGAGCCGGGCACGCTGCCGAAGCAGTCCGAACTGCAAGCGCGCTTGGACACCTACGAGTTGGCGTTCCGCATGCAGTCCGAGGCGCCCGAGGCGGTCGACCTTTCACGGGAGACGGCAGCGACCCACGCCAAGTACGGTCTCGGCCAGCCCGACACCGAACGCTTCGGCACCCGCTGCCTGATGGCGCGGCGTTTGGTCGAACGCGGCGTGCGCTTCGTCCAGGTCTACTCCGGCGGCGGCCACAGCGATCAAAACTGGGACGCCCACGGAGACGTGAACAAAAATCACGAGTTGCACTGCAAGGAGACCGATCAGCCGATGGCGGCGCTGTTGACCGATCTCAAGCAGCGGGGCCTGTTGGACGAAACGCTGGTCGTTTGGGGCGGCGAGTTCGGCCGCACGCCAACCGGCCAAGGGGGCAAAGGGCGCGATCACAGTCCGCGCGGCTTCAGCATGTGGATGGCGGGCGGCGGAATCAAGGGTGGCCAGGCCCACGGCGCGACCGACGAACTGGGCTTCACGGCCGTCGAGAACAAGGTCCATGTCCACGATGTGCATGCCACGGTTTTGCACCTGATGGGGCTCGACCACGAGCGCCTGACCTATTTCCACAACAGCCGCGAGATGCGCCTGACCGACGTCGAAGGGCGCGTCGTGCGCGAGCTGATCGCGTAGCTCATTCCCATTCGGCGTTGAAAACGCGGGATTCGTCCCGGCGTTTGAGAATGGCGTCCTTGAGCCTCGCCAAATCGATCGATGCATTTTCTTCGACCGCAATGACCCGAAACACAGCCGCCCCGTCGAGTTCCAGCATTGCCCCCTCCGCATCGGTCGGCAAGGAGCGCACGAACTGTTTGATACGGTCGTCTTCGCGGTCAAGGCAAATGTGTTTCATGCGAAAGCGCCGCTGTGAAGTTCATCCCGCGCTGTGGTAACCGTAATGGCCGCGAAATCAAGTATAGGCACTTGCCGGCCGCCAGTCAAAAGCGTCTCGCAATGGCCAGCTACTCACGTATACTGTCCGTGCCCGGCGGATCGATTATAATGTACGCTTCCGCCGGATGAACCCAAAATATGCTTCCATTTCGCAGAGGGCCACGGTGGCCACGGGCCGCCAGGTTTCCCGCGGCAGTGCTTTGCACGGTTGCCGCCTTCTCCCCCCACGCCATGAGCCGCGCAGCCGAGCCATTACCGGCAACCGTGATCGCCGCGCACGGGCTCGTGGTCTCCGATTCGGCGCCGGCCTCCGAGGTGGGCGTGGCGATTCTCAAGCAGGGCGGCAACGCGGTCGATGCGGTGGTGGCGACCGCCCTGGCGCTGGCCGTCACGCTGCCCGAAGCCGGCAACCTGGGCGGCGGCGGATTCATGCTGGTTCATCCGGGCGGCGGCGGCGAAGCGGTCTGCGTCGATTACCGGGAAACGGCGCCGGCCGCGGCCGGCGCGACCATGTTTTCACTCGGCCAACCGACCGCCGCGGCCGGATCGGCACGCCGGCCAACACGATCGCGCCGGACAAACGGATGCTCAGTTCGCAATCGCCGACGATCGTGCTGCGCGATGGTCGCGTGCTGCTGGTCACCGGCAGCCCGGGCGGCCGCACGATCATCAGCACGATCACCTGCCTGTTGGTGAACCTGCTGGAGTACGATATGGACCTGAAGCAGGCGGTCGCCGCGCCGCGGCTGCACCACGGCTGGTTTCCCGACCGGGTTCTGTTCGAGGGCGCCGCCGATTCGACGCGCGCCGCGCTCGTGAGGCGACTTCGCGACCTGGGCCACATGGTCGAAACGAAACCGCACAGGCAAGGCTCGGCCAATTCGATCTGGATCGATCCGGGCCATGGCGAGCGCCACGGCGTCGCTGATCCACGCCGATCGGGCAGGGCGATCGGGTACTGACGCGGCGATCCGTTAGCCCGGTGGGCGGTGCCCACCCTACGCGGCGTCCACGATACCGCGAAGCGCCCCACTCGGCTATAATGCGGGTAACCCCGCCCCCGCCAGCGCCCCGGCCCATGTCCGACTTGTCTCGCGTGACCGCGCCGCATAATTCCGATGCCGGTTCATGCGCCGAACCGGCGACGCAAGCGGCCTCCGAGGCGGCCTTTGGCCGTCGCTTCTGGCTCACGTACGGGGCCAATAGCTTGATGATGGTCGCGATCAGCCTCTTGTTCCGCTATGGCGATTACATCAATTGCCTGGGGGGCACCGAGCTCGAATTGGGCTGGATCGTCTGCGCCGGCATGGTCGGCAGCCTGGCGATGCGGTTGGCCCAGGGGGTGGGGATCGATACCTACGGCCCGCGGCGGATCTGGCTTTGGTCGAGCGCCTTTTTCATCGCCAGTTGCGCCGGACATCTCGTGGTTCGCGACATCCATGATACGCTTCTTTACGTGTTGCGGATCGTCTATCAGACCAGCGTGGCGGGCTTTTTCGGCGCCTCGATCACGTACATCTCCGGCCGGGCGCCGGTGGCGCGCATGGCCGAGGTCGTCGGCACGCTGGGCACGTCGGGCTTCATTGGCATGGTGCTCGGCCCGCTCTTGGGCGACGAGTTGCTGCGCGGCGCGACGATCGCGCGCGGCCAGGTCGACCGCATGTTTCTGGCGGCGGCCGGTCTGGGGTTGGTTTCGTTCGTTCTTTCGTGGCTGGCCACGCACGGGCACCCCTTGCCGCCGCGGCGCAAGCGAGCGCCTTTGTTCTGGTTGCTGCGTCGCTACCATCCCGGCGCCGTACTGCTGACGGGGGTGGCCATGGGTTTCGGCCTGGGGTTGCCGGGCGTATTTCTCAGCCGCTACGCGGCGGAACTGGGAATCCACAAGCTGCGGCTGTTTTTCGGCCTCTACGCCTGCATCGCCTTCTTTACCCGGCTTGCGATCCGGCGGATGCCCGAACGCCACGGCGTGCGGCCGATGATCCTGATCGGGCTGGCCAGCCTGTCGCTGGGGATGCTGCTCTTTCCGCTCGTCAAGGTCGACTGGCAGTTCGTGTTTCCGGCGCTGTTCATCGGCGCGGCGCACGCGTTGCTCTTCCCGGCGGTGATCGCCGGCGGTAGCGGCGCGTTCCCGGCGCGCTACCGCGGGCTGGGTACCACGGTGATGCTGGCGACCTTCGACCTGGGCAACCTGATCGGGGCGCCGGTGATCGGCGAAATCCTGCACTGGTCGCAACACTTCGGCTGGCCGGCGTACCCCACGATGTTCGTGTCGGTCTCGCTGCTCTTGGCGCTGGCGGCGCTGGTCTACGCCGCGTGCAGTCGAGGCCCCCGGCAGGCGGCGGCCGACGTCCTTGCGTCGAAACTGCCCGCCACGCCGGAAATCGAAGTCGAGACCGCCGCGGCCGAGTTGGGGAGGGAGACCTAGCCCGTTCCTGGGAGGCTGGGGCCGCCGCGGCCTGGCATTGAGGACGTTGACTCCCGTGCCGATACGGCCTAAAATAGCGTACGCCTTTCTTTACGCAATCCATTACGCGGATTCGACTTGTGAAGCCAGCACCGGCAGTCGCCCCCTCGCCGACACCGCCCTCCAGTCATGCCGGATCGGCCGAATTTGGGCCGCCGCCAAGTCTTGGCGTGCCGCCGCCGGCTCGTGCTACTGTGACAGGTTCTTCGGCGCGCACGCCGCCCGAGCGGATGGCTTCGTGGCCGCTGCCACCAGCCAGGCCGCCTGCCGAACCGGCCGGCCGCAAAGAACGATGGCAAGTGACGGCTCCCGCGTGGTTGGTCTCGCTCGTGATCCACGCGCTGTTGGTGATCGTGCTGGGCTACACGATCCAACGGCAGGTACGAGGCACCGGCGCTCCTCCCGGCGCCGAGTTCGTCGCCAGCCTGAGCACCGACCCGGTCGACGGCGATTACTTTGAAGACGAAGTCATGTCGGCAGTAAGCTTGTCGCCGGAAGCCCACGCCGACGAAAGCCCGCTGGAGACGCGGGACTTGGCTGGCGGCGCTCGACCGATTTTCGGCGACCGGCCCCCGGTCGACACGCATTCGGCGTTGCCGTCGTCGGTCGAAACCGCCGGGCTGGGCGCCGGCGATTTGGGACAGGCCACCGGCGCGGGCAAGTTCACGAGCGGTCGGAAGGGACCGGCGCGTCTGTCGGGCGGCAAGGCGCGCACCAAGGTCTATGGCGTCGAAGGCGAAGGGAACTCGTTCGTCTACGTTTTCGACCACTCGGCCAGCATGGGAGGAGGAGGCGGTAGCCCGCTGGCTTCGGCCAAGAGAGAACTGCTGGCCAGCCTGGGCGAATTGGGCGACGCGCAGCAGTTTCAGATCATCTTTTACAACGAAAAACCGACTCGGATGAACCTCGGCCGGAGTTACGGCGGCCTGGTGTTGGCCGACGAACAGACCAAGCGGTTGGCCGAACGCTTCGTGCGCGGCATCGTCGCCGACGGCGGCACGCGGCACGAGGCGGCACTCGAAATGGCCCTCAAGCTGGCGCCCGATGTGATCTTTTTCCTCACCGACGCCGACGAGCCGCAACTCTCGCCCGCCCAATTGGCCCGCATCCAACGCATGAACAGCGAGCGCTCCACGATCCATACCATCGAGTTCGGCGTCGGCCGCGGAGGCACGCGCGACAATTTCCTCAAGGAAGTTGCCCGCCAGAACGGCGGCCAGTACGTTTATATCGATATCACGAAACGCGGAGTAAGGGATTGACGACCATCGTAATCATCACGCGGAGCGTGATGACTACGGTGTTGTCGTTGTATTTTCGCAGGACGGGATGATGAGAGTGTTCGCGGTGATCTTCGTTTGCTGTACTTTTGCCGCGGTGAGTCGGGCCGATGACCCGCCACCCGAAGTGGTGACGCTCACGTCGCCCACGAACAAGCAATCGCGCACACGAATCACAGGCCGAGTGCTCGATTACACGGGTCGCCAGGTCGTCATCGAGACGGCCGACGGCCGCGAACTCAAGCGGCCGGGCGGGCTGGTCGTCGACATCGAGAGCCACTGGTCGCCGGCCCACGCCGCCGCCGATGAGCGGTTCGCCCAGTGGCGGTTTCGTGAAGCGCTCGGCGAATACGAAAAGGCGATCCGCAAGGAGGAACGCCACTGGGTGCGGCGGATGATCCTGGCGCGGATCGTCGTTTGCCATCGCGAGTTGGGCCGGCTCGATTCGGCGGGCAAGCTGTTCCTGGCCCTGCTGCGCGACGATCCCGACACGCCCTATTTCGACGCGGTGCCGTTGACCTGGTTGGCGGCCAATCCCTCGTCGGCGCTGGAGCAGGCGGCGCGCCAATGGCTCGGCGCCGACGGCCCGGCGGCGGCCGTCTTGCTCGGGGCAAGCCATCTGCTCTCGACGGCGGAGCGGCCGAAGGCCCTCGAGCGGCTCGAAACGCTCGTCGCCGATAAGGATCCGCGGATCGCGGCGCTGGCCCAGGCCCAGATTTGGCGCGCGCGCGCCGTCAAGGCCGGTGACGGTCAACTGGCCCGCTGGTCGGTGTTGGTCGAGCGGTTTCCCGAACCGTTGCGAGCCGGGCCCTACCTGGTGTTGGGCCGCGCCTTGGCACAATACGGCCAGACCGAAGCGGCGGCGCTGGCGGTGCTGCGCGTCGCGGTGCTTTATCCCCAAGATCGGCGTCTGCTCGCCGAAGCGCTGTGGGACGCCGGGCAATTGCTCGAACGACTCGACCATGCCGCCGGCGCCGCCGATGTCTACCAAGAGCTTCTCGCCGGCTGTCCCGATACCCGCGCCGCGGCCGGCGCCCGCAACCGCTTGGAGGAACTCAAGATCGACGAAAAACCCGCGCCGGTTTCCGTGTCGCCCACGGGCGACACGCTGGATGAACGGTTCCTTGACGGTCTGCGGCGCCGCGGACTATTCGAGTTGGCCGAATCCTGCTGCCGCCGGCAGCTCGACGCGTTGGATGCCGCGAGCGAGCAACGCGTGGAACTGACGATCGAACTGTCGCGAAATTACAGCGAACACGCGCTGCAGTCGCCGTCGGCGGCGCGCGATGCGCTCTGGCGGCAGGCCCTCGATTCGCTGGCCGATTTCATTCGCGAAAATCCGAATTGCCCGAAACTCGTGCTGATTCAAGTGCAAGCCGGTCTGGTACGCCTGATTCGTGGTGAGCTGGCGCGGCAAGAGGCGGAGGTCGTTGGCGGCGGCGAGGCGCGCTTGGAGTTGGCTCGGACAGACCTGCGCGCCGCGATCGCCAAGCTGCAGGCGGCCCGCGAGACGATGGACGCGCTGCCGCGGCGCGCCGGCCCGGCCAGGCGGCCGGACGAGAGCCCGTTCACGGTCGACGAGTTGGGCGCGCTGAGGCGCAACGTGACTTATCAACTCGCGCGCGGATTGCGCAACCAGGGGCAGAGCTACCCCGCCGGAAGCGCCGATCGGACGAACTCGCTGCGGCAGGCGGTTGAGCTGCTTTCGCCCCTGGCCCAAACCGACGACGCCGATTCGGTCGCTTGGCAAAGCCGGCTCGACGAAATCGCTTGCGATCGCCTGCTCGAAGATTGGGCCGCGGCGAAACGCCACCTGACGCTGTTGGCCGAGCGCGAGCCACCGCCCAAGATCGCGCTGGGCGCGCGGGCCGAAGAGGTACGACTGGCGCTCGATCGCGGCCTGCCGGCCGAGGCGCTGGCCGTGGCCGAGAAAGGACGCGCGATCGCCGGTGAGCATTCGGCCGAGCTGGATTTCGCCTTGCTGGAGGCGTTGGTGACGGCCTGGAAGGACGCCGTCAAGGACCAACAGGGCGAGCGGGCCGCCGAATGCCAAGCCGGCGCCGTCGAGTTGACGCGCGACATCGAGGCGTCGTATGGGCCCTACTGGCGCCGGCGCGCCGAGACCCTGTTGGCGGGCGGGGTCAAGGCGACCGGGGGCGCGGAAGACCTGACGTTACTCACCCGCGCGGCCGAAAGTTTCTTTCGCTCCGGCGAAATCGAGGAGGCGCTGGCCACCTACGACCGCCTTGCCGAGCAGGCCGCGGCGGCCGAGCGGGACGACCAGGCGTTCGACGCCGGCTATACGGCGGCGGCGATCGAGCAGGACCGCGAGCGACATGCTCAGGCCGCCAAGCGGTTCCGGCGACTGGCGCTCTCGACACCGCGACATCCCAAAGCGGGCGAATCGCATTTACTCGCCCTTTACAACACGTCGCAAGCGACCCCAACGGACCATGTCACGTCCGACGAGTACCGATCGTTGCTCAACGAACACCTGGCCACCTGGCCGGAGTCGGCCAGTGCCAACCAGGCGCGGGTCTGGCTCGGACGGCTTCACGAAAGCGAACATCGCTGGGCCGACGCCATCGCCGTGTACCAGGGCGTCGCTCCCGACCATCCGCAATACGTCGAAACCGTCGAGGCCACTCTGCGCTGCTTTCGGCGCCAATTGGCCCAGAAAGCGGCCGCCGGCCCGGCGGTCGCCCAAGACGCCGGCGAAGCGGCACGCTACTTCGTGCGCCTGATCAGCGGCGCCGACGACAAGCTGCCCGAACGATGGAGCCAGGCCGAGCGGCTGGCCGCCATCGGCGCGGCCGAACTGTGGCTGTCCTACACGAACGACCATTTCGACCAGGCGGAGAGGCTTCTGACGGCCTCCTTGCAAGATGCGGACGACGCGCCCGAGGCATGGCGTTCGACGGCCGCCGGCCTGTTGGTGTTCGCCGTCGCCGGGCAGGGACGGCGCGAGCGGGCCCGGCGCTTGCTCGACGAAATGGCCGAAAGCACCCCCGAGCAACTGTTGCTGCTGGTCGAGGGGTTTGGCCGGATGGCCGCGGGTTCCACGCCCGCCGGTCGACGCGAACTGGCTGATTTGGAGTTGCGCGCCGGCGACTTGCTGCGCGCCCGGCGAGGCGGCCTTGACGAGGCGGCGCGGAAACGGCTCGATCTGACGTTGATCGACGCGCTGGCGGCGACGGGTCGCCGCGACGAAGCGCTGTCGGCCGCCGACAAGCTCGCCCACGAATTCCCGCGTGATGGTCGGATTCAAGAGACGCTGGCCCAGTTGTTGCTCGACGGCACGACCGAGTCGGACTGGCGCGCGGCGCTGGACCAATGGCACGCCGTCGAAGTCAAGTGCAAGCCCGGCGGCGAGCGTTGGTTCCGCTCCGTCTATTCGCAGGCCCTGGCCCAACACCGTCTGGGCAAGTCGGATCAGGCCGCCAAGCTGATCAGGCTCACCCAGGGGCTGCACCCGGCGCTGGGTGGGCCCAAGATGAAGGCCAAATTCCTGGAGCTGTCGAAGAAGTGCGACCGCTAGTTCGTTAGCCCGCATTATTCATGGTCCGGGGAGGAAAACGCTGACATTGACCCAAACCGCCCAACTTGCTAAAAGCCTTCCAGGAAACGCCACGGACGGCGCTCTCTACGTCCCGTTGGGTTGGCGGGCGGCTACGGGCGGCCGTGGGTGGAATGTTTGTAGCGTGGGCTTTAGCCCGCGTTCGTTATGGGCGGTGCCCACCCTACGAAAGAATGGCGATTCAAGGATGTATCGTCGGCACGGACAAAAACTCGGTCTGGCGTTTCTGGCCTGCGACCTTTCGGTGACGGCCGGAGTGTGGTTCGCCGCCTACTTTCTTCGCTATGCCTTCTGGCCCGCCGAGCACGGCGTGCCCGAACTGGCCGTCGTCGCCCGCGAATTGCCCCTGCTGTTGCTCTTGGCCGGAGTCGCTTACCGTGCCTGCGGACTGTACGAGGTCCATCGACTGCGCGAAATGCCGCGCGAGCTGGGGCTGGTTTGCCAGGCGAGCGGACTCTTGTTCGTGCTGGCCATCACATCGGTCTTCTACCGCCGCGAGTTGTACGAGTCGCGTCTGGCCCTGGCGCTGTTCCTGGGGCTGAACGCGGTGGCGCTCTCGCTCGCGAGGCGTATCGTGTGGCGGGTGCTGAAACACCTCCGCAGCCGCGGCTTGAACTACGGCCGCGCGGTGATCGTGGGCGACGGGCGTACCGGCCGGCTCGTCGCCCGCACCATCCGGCGGAACTCCTGGACCGGTCTCGAGGCGGTCGGCTACGTCGACGCGCCCGGCAAGCCCGAGCACGACGGGCTGCCTCGGTTGGGCACAATCGACCAACTGGGCGCGATCGTCGCCTCTCATCGGATCGACCATGTATTCGTGGCTCTGCCGCTGGCTCGCTATGGCGAACTGCCCGACGTGTACCGCGCCTTGGCCGATCTTCTGGTCGAAGTGCAGCTCGTGCCCGACCTGCCGAACCTGGCCGGAATGCGCGTCCGATCGATGGAAATCGACGATGTCGCGTTTCTCAGCCTGCGCGGCAACCCGCACTACGGTTGGCGGCGGGTCGCGAAGCGCGCCATGGACGTCGCCCTGGCGGCGCTGGCACTGGCGATCTTGGCGCCCTGGATGGTCATCCTGGCGGCGCTGGTCAAGCTCAGCAGCCGCGGGCCGGTGCTCTACAAGCAGCCGCGCGCCGGCCTGGGCGGCCGGTCCTTCGACATGCTCAAGTTCCGCAGCATGCGCTTCGACGCCGAGCGCACCACCGGACCCGTCTGGGCCGATCGCGGCGACGCGCGCTGCACGCCGCTGGGACGCTTCATGCGCCGCTGGAGCCTGGATGAGTTGCCGCAGTTGTTCAACGTCCTGGCGGGCCACATGAGCCTGGTCGGACCACGGCCCGAACGGGGCGTGTTCGTCGAACGCTTCCGCCGGCAGATTCCCAGTTACGCGCAGCGATACCAGGTCAAGGCCGGCATCACCGGCTGGGCCCAGGTCAACGGCTGGCGAGGCAACACCTCATTGCGGCGGCGGCTGGAGTGTGACCTCTACTACATCAGCAATTGGTCGCTCTGGCTCGACTGCAAGATTCTCTGCCTTACCTTGTGGCGCGGCTTGCGCCACCGAAACGCCTACTAGCACCATTATGTGGCATATAATTTGCTTGCTTTTTCGTGTCGCCTTCGGTAGCCTGACAAAAAGGGCCTTTGCGCCGCCTGTCGCATTTTGCGGGGCGGGTGATGCTGCGCGGGTACTGACCTTAATCGCCCCATTTTGGACAGAAACTACCCAGCAGGCAACCCTTTGGAAGGGGGCCTTACTAGCGAGTTGACATGACTCTGGAGTGAAATACGGCACCATGCGTCGAACGAAGAGCAAGGCTGCGAAGGCCGCGGTGGAATACAAGCTGTCGGTGAGGCTTGATGAAGTACGGCAGAAGCTGTCGCTGCCGGATTACGCCGAGCGGCTGGATAAACCATTGGCGTACTGGGTGGTCGCCAATGATCGGCGGCTGCCTTTGGCGTTTCTCAATCGCACGCTTGGCGACTTGGCGAGTACCTCGCTGGCCGATTTATTGGCGACGCCGGGCATTGGTTTCCGCAAGGTGCAAACGCTCATCGTCTTGCTCAACCGCGCGTCGCAGCCACTTGCGCCCGGCGCTTTGGCGCCGCCGGACGACGACTTGGCTACGCCGGGCGACACGATGACAAAGCATCTGGCGCCCGGCCACGATGGGCGAGAGGCGGTCGACGCCGTCGACGCCGCCATCGTTTCCGAGGCATTGTGGGTTCAATGGCGCGCTACGGTGGTCGAGCACGAACTGGAACAGGAGACGCTGGGGCGGTTGGCCCAGACCCTACGGGACATGCCTAGCGGGATTTGGCGATGGCCGCTGTCGGGCTACACGAAACTCAGCCTGGCCGAGATTCGCAGCCTCAAGACGCACGGAGTGAAACGAGTCAACGCCGTGCTCGAGGTGTTCGGGAGCTTGCACACGATCTTGGCGCACGCCGGCAGCCGGCCGCACATGAGGGTGCAGATCGTGCCGCGGTCGATCGTCGCGCTGGAGGCCTGGGTGATGCGCGCGCTGGTCTCGCGGGAGCCGCTCACGTTCACGGAAGTCCGGGAGCAATTCGTCGCGCCCTTGTTGGGCCAGGTGCGGGTCGACGCCACCAGCCAGGTCGCCAAGTCGGCGGAACGGCGCATGGCGTCACCCAATGCGACCGTGCGCCAGGCGTCCCAGCGCATGGGTCTGACGCGGGCGAGGGTCTACCAGTTGTTTGACGAAGTGGCGGACATTGTCGCCGTGCGCTGGCCGACCGGGCGTTTGCTCACCGGCAAGTTGCGTGAACAACTGCACGCCGCCGACACCGAGCGAAGCGTCCTGACCCTGTTCGACGCCGCCTGTGACCTTTTTTTCCCGCCCCGTGAAGACGACGACGTGGTGTCGTCGGAGCCCGCCTGCGGCCCCACGGATTGCTCGTCGTCGGGCGACCGGCCGAACCCAAGCCGCGCGGCCAGCGGTGGAACCTCACATTCCGCCGAATCGGGCGCCCACGCTTCGCGGCCGCCCGCCGCGACACGCCAAGGTCCGGCTCTGGTGGTGGCGCGCGCCAATGGGCAGGCTACGCACCCCGACGCCTCGTAGCGAGCACACGGCTAACTCGCAGCGTCGCCAGAATCCTCGATCCCCGTCACCAGCACGGGGCGCTGTGCGTTAAATACCGTTTCGCGGTCGTTCGCGTAAAGCGCGCGCGTGCCATATCCGCCACCTGTGGACATCCGGCAGAGCGCGTCGGAGAGCCAGACGGGAATTGTCGATAGGTTGTCGAGCGCGATCACCCACATGGCCGACAGTCAGGGACGCTCCCAGGCTCCGAAAAAACTGGCAAAACCGTACCTTTACCCGACGAAAGCTTCGGCGCGAGGGGCACGTCTGCGCGATACGGGCGAAAAAGTCTTAAGTCGTCTCAAGCCGGGCAATCCGCCGAGACGGATTTCCTTGTCGGTACAGGTAAATTGGGGATACTTGAAGGGATGAGGGACGTCGAAATCTCGGCAAACAGGGTCAACTCGTCACTTCCGTCCGGCCGACTAAAACCGATGAGCGGAATCAACTGGTTCATTTTGATCATGGCATGCCAAGGAAGGTTGCCCGTGCCGCGGCTTTCAATTCTGATCCCCGCCCTGAGCTGTGCCGAACGCTTGGAGCACACGCTGGTATCGGTCCTGGCGAACAGGCCCGAACAGTGCGAAGTGGTGGTGGTTTTGGCGCACCCTTACGACGATCCCTACGACCTGGTCGACGAGGTACGGTTCGTGGCCGCGCGTCGCGGCGCCGGTCTGGCGGAATGCGCGAACCTCGGACTACGCGAATGCCGCGCGCCGTTCGTCCATTTGTTGGCTTGCGGCGCCGCGGTCGAGGAAGGCTGGACCCAAGCGCCGCTTCGACAATTCAGCGACCAACGCCTCGCAGCCGTCGCGCCCTTGGTGCTCGACGAGCATGATCCGGCGCGAGTGCTTTCAGCCGGACTGGAATACCATCCCAGCGGGGTCCGGCGGCTGCGCGGTCAGGGGCTGTCGTCCGCGGAGGCGAGAAGCCTGGGCCCGACGATTCTGGGACCGACGGCCCAAGCGGCTTTTTATCGACGCGCGGCCGTGGCGCCGACACAAGCATTTTTCGACGCATCGCTGGGCGACCCCTTGGCCGACTCGGACCTTGCCCTGCGTCTGCGTCAGGCCGGCTATTGGGCTCGTTTCGAAGCCACCTCGATCGTCTACCATTCCGCCGATCCGCCGCCAGTCGCCGGCTTCGTCGCGGCGCGCCACGCGGAGCGGCTTTTTTGGCGGCACGCTCCGGCGGCGGGTTTGACGCGGTCGATCGCGCTACACAGTCTGTTGGTGGTGGGCGAATTCCGCCGTAGCTTTCCCCGGCCCGCCGCGCTGACCCACCTGGCCGGCCGAATGGTGGCCGCTTGCGATTGGGGATTTCATCGGCGTCAACGCCGCCGGTGGGCTCTGTCGCCGGCCGCCGACGGTGTGGGGCCAACCGTCGAGAGCGCCGCCGCCGGCCCAAGCGACCAGGCGGAGGCGGCCGGCACGAGGCGCCGCGTACACACTCGCCACGCTCCGAGCGATTCCTCCAACCGCCACGCTGATTTCGCGGCAAATCAAGCGAGAGCCTCGAATTAGAGCCGATCCCAGAACCGCCATTGTGTGTCTGCTTGCAGCCGTGACTTCTCCCGGCGATACTGTTCTTTCGCAGGCACGGCCGCATCGAGCAGGCAGGGAGGCGGAATGGTTCGTATTGAGGATCACCAGCGATGGAATTCCACGACTACTCAACGACGCACGACGTCGCCAAGCGGCTCGGATTGACCGACAAGCCGGCCGACCGCTTTTATCACGAGATGCAGGCATTGGCGATCGCGGCTCATCGCCATGGGGTTCCCGGCACGGCCTCCGAGTTCAACCGCTACCAGTCGGAGTTGAACTGGTACACGATCGGCAGGCCGTACTACAAGCTCTGGCCGGCCGTGATCCCGCTGCTGGCCGGCGTTGGGATCGACGTGCCGGTCGAGTACCTCCGCGCGCCGTTCGCGTCGTTCCTGGTTCGCTTTCCGGTCCACGAAAACCCGCTGCGGATTTCCGACCAGCACGCCTTGAAGGCCGTTCTGGTCAACGACGGTCTGAATGACTCAGGCAAGCGCCGAATTTTCCTTTGGCTCGACGTCGGCGAGTTCGACTTCGCCGGCATGCCGGTGCTGACGTACTGCCAGTTGGACTGCCAACCGGGCATGGGCATCGAGGAAGCTTTCAACCGGCTACCGCACCAGAAGGTCGCGGGGCTGGTCGTGCCCCGCGAGTTGCAGGAGCGGTGCCTGCGGGTGGTGGTCTCGGTCTGCTTCCTGGCCACCGGCGCCGACCGTCTGATTGACCCGGAAGTGCTGAGCAAGGATCTGGCCCGCTACTTGGATGCCCGCGAGCGGCAGCCGGACGCCGCCGAGCGGATGGTCGAAAAGGCACGGCGGCGCGGCAAGCTGGGCTGGAACGTGGGCCAGCACGAGCGCGTGCTGCACCTCGGCAGGCCGGAAAAACACGAGGCCGGCGACGGCGAGGTCCGCGGTTCACTCCATTACCAGCACCAGCGGCGGGCCCACTTCCGACTGTTGCCGACCGGCAAGGTCACCTTCGTGCGGCAGGCGACCGTGCGGCCGGATCTGCCGGCGCCGGAGCGGGCGGCCGGGTATCGGGTCGTGACGTAGCCGGCCAGCCGGAAATCGCCCGCACGCCGGAAACGCATTCCCTGGGCCGCCAACCGGTCGATGTGCGGCTGGCCGGCATCACTCCTGGTACTGCCGATCTCCCCCCCGAAGGGGAGAGGCCGAACGATCGCGGCGGCAATTGGGAGCGATGGCATCGACGGCCAAACCGCCGCTCATTTTCACTCGAATTCGGTCCAAAACGCTTCAAATTCGCTCAATTCACCCCCTTCCAGCAAGAACCGCTCGTCCCGCGGCCAGGTGTCCCATCAAAATCCACGGGAATTTCGCATGTCGGCCGACTCGCGCGCTTGATTTGTTGCTAACATGGAGTTGCTAAACGCTAAAAAATGCGCGCCGATTTCCGCTACGGTGGGGGGCATCGCCAGGTCCGTGATCGCGTGATGGAGCCTCGAAAACTGCTGGTGGGGCCAAATTGAGGTATAACCATGGGAAGGTATAATCGCGAAAAAAATGCGCATCACGGCCGGACCTTGCGCTCGGAATCGATGCGCTCAGCAACCTGCCATAATGGCAGGTGCCACGTCCAGGGTGTCGAGCCGCGCGGCGACTCCGGCAATGCAGACGCCGCGAAGCGGCGAGGTGCCCAGCGACCAGATCGCCACCATCGAACGCTGGATCGCCTCGGGCGCCGTCACGAGCCGCAAACGCTCCCGCCAGGCATCGACATCACGCCCGAAGAACGCGCCTTCTGGTCGTTCCAGCCGATCCGCCGCGCCGAGCCGCCGCTGCTTGCGGCTTGGAAACACGGTCGACCATGAATCGCCACTGGCCGAGCTTCCCCAAGCCGACGTCGTACGCACGCCGATCGACTCGTTCGGAGCTTTCGGTCAAGAGCGGGGCCGAATACGGCGGGGCGTTCCTGGGGCTGTCGCCCTCGTTGTGCTACACATCTTTCAAGAGGCCACGGGCTTGCCCCCTGGAGTTTCACGCTCGTATCTACACACGCAGGCTCCCCGGATTACCTGCCTTTCCCCGTGTCGCCCCGCAGGCCGCCTTCGGCGGCCTGCGGGGCGACACGGACGGTGGGGACGCGGCCGCATTCGATTTAGAAACCAACGTGAAACTCCAGGGGGCAAGCCCCTGGCATCTTACGATGAGACCGGAGTTGCCCAACACTCCGACCTCGCCGCTTCGCGGCGGCAGGCTCGATTGTCGATCCCGCTGGCTGGCCGGCACGACATGGGGAAGCGCGCCGGAGAGGCGTTTTTACGGTTTTCGGATTCCGCCTCGGAATTTGCTTGATTCTCGGCGCGGTCTCGCTTCTAATCGGTCGGTATGACTTGAATGACCGGTAGGCCCTGGAAGTCCGCACTCATGGAATCAGGACGAGGCTGGATGGCGATCGGCTGCTGGCTCGCTTTGGGCGCGTGGACTGCGGCGCACGCTCAAAATATCGTGGCGGCCGTCGCCGCGCCCGCCGAGCAAGCCAATCCCAACGATCCCAAGCTTCCCTTTCACCTCCCCTCGCAATCGAGCGACGTGAAAGAGGCCCTGGCCGACTTTCACCGCTACGCGGGCAAAGGGACTTGGGAGCGGGCCTTCAAAGCACTCGACAAAGTGCAAGCCGGACCTCCCAACGCACTGACGCCCCGCGACGACGGCCTGCTGATGCCCACGCGATTGTTGCTGCGGCAGGCACTCGCCGACTTGCCCGCTCCAGGAAAACATGCCTATCGGCTGTTCCACGACGCCGACGCCAAGGTGCTCTTGGACGAAGCCAAGGGAAAAGACGAGACCGAGAAGCTCGTCAAAATCTTCTCCAACCACTTCATCACCACGGTCGGCGACGTGGCCGCGGATCGACTGGGCGACATCTACTTCGAACAAGGCGACATGGACCAGGCCGCCGAGTGCTGGCAGGCCGTGCTCCAGTATCGGCCCGAAAGCGCGCTGCCCCGCGCCCGCCTGCTGGTCAAATCGGCCCTGGCCCTGGCGCGCGCCGGGCGGTGGGACGAGTTTGCCGAGTTCAAACGCCAACTCCACGAGCGGCACCAAGGCGAAACCGTCGTCCTGGGCGGTAAGCCAGTGCATGCCGAGGACCATCTCGAAGCGATCTGGAAGGAACACCAGGCCGAAGCGAAATCGGCCCCGGCGGCCGAGCGCGGCGATTTGCCCGACCTGGCGCTGCCCGCCGCGCTCGATCCGGCCTGGCAGTTCCGCGTGATGGGCCCGCGCGAGGCCCAGATGCTGGCCAACATGGGACAAAACTGGGGCTGGGGCCGGCTACCCGTGAGCGAAATGGTCCCGTCGGCGGTGATCGATGGCCAACGGGTCTACGTCAATCTTCTCGGCTACCATCTGGCCATCGATCTGAAGACGGGCAAGCTGCTGTGGCGATCGGCCAAGTTCCACGACATGGTCCAGAAGATGCAGAACAACCCCCAGGGCCATAATCCCGAGCAATACGCGTTGGCCGTTTCGGGCGACACGCTCTGGTCGGTGTTTCGCGATGCTCAGCAGATGGGCCAGCAGGGTCAGCCGTTCCGCATCGGCCGCTGGGAGGCGGCCACCGGCAAGCCGGGCTGGAACTCGTCGACGATCGCCGAGTTGCAGCAGTGGAACTTCATGGGCAATCCGCTGCCGATGGACGATCGCGTCGTGGTCGCGGCGTCGAAGCAAGGGCAGGGCGCCGAATTGCACCTGTTGTCGCTGGCAGCCTCCGACGGCAAGCTACGCTGGTCGACGCACCTGGGCACGCACCAGGCCAATCAGAACCAGGCGTGGCCGCCGCGCCGTTCGGCCCAGCCGTCGTTGATCGCCTACGGCCCCAAGGTCTACGTCGACACCCACGCCGGTGCGCTGGTGGCCGTCGATCGTCGCACCGGCTCGCTCGACTGGGGTTTCAACTACGAATCTGAAATGCCCGACGGCAACAACATGCGCTGGTGGGGCATGCCCACGGAGACCTTCACGGCGGGCGCGCCACAGGTGGTCGAAAACAAGCTCTATTTCAAGGGCATGCAATCGCAGCGGCTCTATTGCATCGACCTGGCCGGCCCTTCGCTCGCCTGGAAGCGGGAGGTAAGCAAGAAATCGCTATTGATCGGCGTCGACCGCGAACGGATCTACCTGGGGGGCGCCGAGGTCGAGGCGATCGACCTCACGACGCGCAAACTGAAGTGGAACGCGCAGGTGCCCATGGCCACCGGCTGGATCCACCCCGTGATGACCGAGCACCGGGTGTACCAGTTCACGTCGCGGGGCGTGTACGAGCTCGACAAGGCCAACGGCGACACGGTGCGGCTGTTCCGCGGCGCCGACTTGGAATCGCTGGGCGGCGCGTTGATGGTCGCGCCGGGCGTCATGTTGACCGTATCGAACCTGTCCGTCACCGCATACCGGGGCGAACCCGTCGAGCCCCCGGCGGCGAAGTCGACCGAAGCGGCCTCGGCGGCGGGGGCCAAAACGTCGGGAAAACTCGGAGGCGTTGACAAACCATGAGCCGAATTCTCCTCGCGCTGACTTTGGCCGCCTGTACGGCTTGGTCTTCATCCCTTATGGCCGCGGAGCACGGCAACATCAGCGTTTCGGGCGCGGGCGAGGTGCGGGTCAGGCCGACCCATTTGGAGATCGAAATCAGCGCCAAGGCCGCGGCCGAGTTGACGGCCGACGCGATCCAGAAGTACCGCGATACGCTCCGCCGCACCACCGAAGCTTTTGAAAAGCTCGACATGAAGGATCTCACGATCGAACAGCGCGAGCTTTCGTTTACCAAGTCGACGCCTGGCGAGAACGGTGGCATGGCCGGCTTCGTCCTCGGGGGCGGCGGCGCCCCGGCGGCCAAGCCGCAGGTCGACATTTCCCGCTCATTGCGGCTGGTACTCGCCGGCATCGACCAGTTGGAGGAAGCCGCGCTGATGGAGACGATCGGCACATTGCTCGACACGGCCCACGATTCCGGCGCCACGGTCGGCGAGGGTTCGTCGTCGAATGCCATGTTGGCGCAGATGATGGGACAGCAGGCGGGCAGCACTTCAATGGTCACGTTCGTGGTCGACAACGCGTCGGAACAGCACGAAAAGGCATACCAGCAGGCCTTTGCCGCAGCGAAGGCGCGGGCGACGCGGCTAGCCAAGCTGGCGGGCGCGACGCTTGGTTCGGTACGCTCGATCGACGAACAGCAAGGCCAGGTGGTTTACCCACGGTACGCAAACACCCTGAACCTGAATTCGAACGGCGACTCGCGACTGACATCCGATACGCTGGGCGACATCCCCGTGCGCGTAACATTGCACGTCAATTTTTTGCTCAACGCTCAAGACGCCCCATCCTCCGCTGATGATGATGAAGAAGAAGAGGACTCGAAATGAAACGTCGACCATCGCGATCATTGGCATCGTCACCGCATTTCCGTAGGGAACGCCCTCGATGGCGCTCGGTGCGCGGCAATGGGGCGCTCGGTCCCGATTCACGGAACGCCACGGAGGGCGTTCCCTACAGATGGGCGGTCGTTTGGGCCTGCGTCCTGCTGCTTCCCACGATCAGCTTCGCGCAGTACGCGGGCGACCCCTCGGGCGGCTCGCAGACGGGGGGCATCAGCGTGTACGGCACCGGCGAGACCTCCGCCAAGCCCGACCTGGTCGAAATCAGCCTGCGGGCCAACGCCACGGCCGAGCTCACGGCCGACGCGCTGGTGAAGTACAAAGACACCAAACGACGCACGCTGGAAGCCTTCGAGAAGCTCAAGCTCGAAAAACTGGAAGTCGAGGAGCAGGGAGTTTCGCTGGCCAACCAGGGTTCGGCCGAACAGATGCAGATGGCGATGCGCGGGATGATGGGCACCGGGAGCGGTAAGTCGCAAGTGCAGATTTCCAGTTCGCTGCATTTGCGGTTGTCGGGCATTCACGATCTCTCGGCCGAAGAAGTGCTGGAAACCGTGGGCACGCTGCTCGATGCCGCCAAGGACGCCGGCGCCGAGATCGGTCCGACAGCCGCCGAGGTGAACATGGCCTGGCGCTATGGCAACGTGCCCGATGAAACGCTGGTGCGGTTCATCATCAACGATCTGGATAAGCTCCGCGAGCAGGCTTATGAAAACGCCGTGGCCGACGCCCGGACCCGCGCCGAACGGTTGGCCAAGCTCAACGGCGTCAAGCTCGGGCGCGTGCTGGGCGTGCAGGAAATGCACGTCTCGGCCGACGATGCGCGGCAGGTCGTCTATAACCCGTATGGCAGGCCGCAACACCCATCGGGCAAGCCGAGGAAGCCGCACATCGCGTCCGAAACATTCAACGAAATCCCATTCCAGGTCAAGTTGCTGGTCCGGTTCGCGATCGAGCCCGAGGCGGACAAGACGGCGAAGAACGAATGAGAAACCACGAATCCGCAGTTTGCAATGCCATGACCCGAATTGCGTCAACGATCGTGTTGGCGCTGGCGGCCTGCACGTCCCTCGGCTCCCGCGCGAGCGCCGCGGAAGAGGTATTACCCACGCACGTCACGCCCGAAACGCTCAAGGCGGTGAAGGCCGGGCTCGATTACCTGGCGCGCACGCAGTCGAGCGACGGCGCATGGCACGACGACCAGGGAGGCCGCGCCTATCCGATGGCCTGCACGTCGCTGGCCGGAACGGCGCTGTTGGCGCACGGCAACACGCCGACCCGCGGCCACTACGCGCCGCAGATCCGCGCCACGATCGACTACATCGCCCAGTGCTCGACCCCCTCGGGCCTGCTCACGGGGCCGGGCGAGGATTCGGGCCAGCCCATGCACGGCCACGGCTTCGCGCTGATGTTTCTGGCCTCGGCCTACGGCATGGAGAGCGACGACACGCGCCGCTCGCGCGAGAAAGAAGTCATCGAACGCGCCGTCAGCCTCACGGCGCGCGGGCAAAGTCCGGCCGGCGGCTGGACCTACATCCCCGGCGGCGGCGACGAAGGCTCGGTGACCGTCACCCAGGTGCAGGCCCTGCGCGCCGCCCACAACGCCGGATTCCTCGTGCCCAAGGGGACAATCGAAGAGGCCGTGCGCTACATCGAACGCTGCAGCACGCCGGAGGGCGGTATCTGTTACTCCCTCGGCTCGGGGGGCGGGGCGCGGCTGGCCATTTCGGCCGCGGCGGTCGCCACGCTTTACAACGCCGGCGAATTCGACGCGCCCGTGGCCGAACGTTGCCTGCAATACGTGTGGCAGCAGTTCCGGGGCCAGCAGGGCTGGAGTAAGGGGGGCGGCCACGATTTCTACACCCAACTCTACGCCTCGCAGGCCTACTACATGGCCGGCGACAAGTATTGGGACGAATACTTTCCCGCCACCCGCGACCAGTTGCTTTCGATGCAAGACAAGAGCGACGGCTCGTGGAACGGCGACTTCGTCGGCAAGACCTACGGCACCGCCATCGCGCTGATCATCCTGCAATTGCCTTACAAGTATCTGCCCGTGTACCAAAGGTGAGTCATTGGCCATTGACCCCCCCACGACCGATCCCGACCTGGCCGGCCTGGCCAAGCTGAAGCGCGCCCATCAACAGCTCCGCGAGCAGATCGCGCGCGTGGTGGTCGGCCAAGACGAGGTCATCGACCAACTGATGATCTGCATTTTCGCGCGCGGACACTGCATGCTCGAAGGCGTGCCGGGCCTGGCCAAGACCTTGATGGTGAGCACGCTGGCCGATTGCCTCACGCTCGACTTCAACCGCATTCAGTTCACGCCCGACCTGATGCCCAGCGACATCACGGGCACCGAGGTCTTGCAGGAAGACCGCTCGACCGGCGCGCGGCAACTGCGCTATGTCCACGGTCCCGTGTTCGCCAACGTCGTGCTGGCCGACGAAATCAACCGCACGCCCCCCAAGACACAGGCCGCTTTGTTGGAGGCGATGCAGGAGCGACAGGTTTCGGCCGGCGGCAAGCGCTATCCCTTGCCCGACCCGTTCTTCGTCCTGGCCACGCAGAACCCGATCGAGCAGGAAGGCACCTATCCCTTGCCCGAGGCCCAGTTGGACCGCTTCCTGTTCAAGGTCTACGTCGGTTATCCAAGCAAGGACGAGGAGCGGCAAATCTACAAGCTGACCACCGGCATCCAGTCGCAGGTGGTGACCAAGGTTCTGAGCGGAGACGAGATTCCCGAGCTGCAAGCCCTGGTGCGCAAGGTGCCGGTCTCCGACCATTGTCTCGACTTCGCCATGCATCTGGTGCGCGCGACGCGGAAGGCCGAGGAAGCCGCGCCCCAGTACGTGCCCAAGTGGATCGCCTGGGGCGCCGGCCCCCGCGCCGGACAGGCCCTGATTCTGGCCGCCAAGGCGCGGGCGGCGCTCGACGGCCGGACCAGCGTCACGATCGAGGATCTGCGGTCGTTGGCCGCGCCCGTGCTACGGCACCGCCTGGTGACGACCTACGCGGCCCAGGCCGAGGGCCAGACCCCCGACACGATCATTCAGCGTTTACTCGAAGACGTCCCCGAACGCGCCGGAGCCGCACGCACCGACGGCCAAGTCGCCCAAGTATTCCGATCCTGAATCAGCACGTTATAATGACGGCCAAGACCATAGTATGGCGGGAGATCGCAACGGAACGTGAACCCGTGTTGCGAGTCGAATCGAAAGTGGTCGGGAGCCCCGGCCGACCGTCCTTCGCCCCAGGACAACTCGATCATGTGTCGCCGGCGAGCTGACGCCGGAATTTCGGCAACCCTTTGGCATGATTGCAGATGCGGCGACGGTCTGCTCAAGCAAGAAGGTCGCCGGAGTGGGCTCCGGCGACCTTCATCCATCAATGCTCCCCGACAAGGACTCGAACCTTGGACTTAGCGGTTAACAGCCGCTCGCTCTACCAACTGAGCTATCGGGGAAAACACCATCCGTTTAGCCCAGGCGGTTAATCCGTCTTCGGCGGACTCGCTCTACCAACTGAGCTATCGGGGAAGTCATTAAGGTATAGTAATTCATCATTCGCCACCCGGCAAGCCATGATCCATGCTGACCATCGCCGTCCGTGCCCAATATACTTCACGCGGCCAAGAATGAGACATTCACAGTGGCTGGGGCAGAGCCTATGCGATGCCCCGGTCGCTATTTGGCCGGGGCATCGCTTACGCTCTGCCACCAGCCACCACCTTCTCGTGACAAAATGTCTCATTCTCGGCCGCGTGAAGTATATATAGGTCCGATCTTGGCAAAAGGTCATCGCGAGGCCGCGAAGTTAGCCGTCCAATGCCTGCTGCTAGGCGCCCTGTTCGCGGCCTACCATTTTGGTTTGCGGTGGCTGATGCTGCACTCCGGGCTGAAACTGGGCGCGGTGCGCCCCAGCGAAAAAGTCTACCGGTTGGTGCCGCTCTACGGCTTTTGGGATCCGCACTTCAAGACCGGGCTGCTCGGCGCCGCCGCGGTGCTCGGCGGCGGGTTGTGGTGTTTTCGCCGCTGGGTCCAAAACGGGCGGATGCGGCCGGCCGTCGTCGTGCCGGTCTTGATGTTGGCCCATGTGCTGATCGCCTCGTCGGTGGCGATGATCGACGGCGGGCCGCGGCGACTCTGGCGGCCCTATGAATTGCTGCCGGCCACCGACTACATCGGCGCGGTCGCCAAGGTCGAGTCGCCGCGAGAATTTCTGCGCGATTACTCGCGGCTGATGCCGCGCCTGCCCATGCACTGCCAAACCCACCCACCCGGAGGCGTGCTTTTTCTCTGGTCCGTCGCCCGGCTGTTCGGCGACGGACCCGTGCCCGCCGCCTGGGCCACGATTCTGGTCAGCTCACTGATGGTTCCCGCGGTGTACCTGCTGGCGCGCGACGTGCTCGACGAGTCCGCGGCCCGGCTCGCGGCGGCCTTTTTCACGCTGTCGCCCAGTATCGTGATGTTCTCGGCGACGCTGCTCGACGCGGTGTTCGCCGTGCCGATCGTGTGGAGCGTCTATTTCCTCTGGAAAGCGCGCGGCGGCCGGCCGCTGGTTTACGGCGCCTTGGGCGGAACGGCGGCGGCGGTCGCGGCCGGAATGACGTTTTCCGCATCGTTCCTGGGGTTATGGGCCGTGGTCGTCCTGACGCTCACGGCGTTGATGGAGCGGCGACGATTGCGAAACAATGAGCTCGTGGGGCTGGTTGCCGCGGCGGCGACGTGCGCGGTCTTGTATGCGGCATTATATGCCTGGTGTGGCTACGATCCGTGGGCCACGCTCGTCGAAGCGATGGCCGGCCAGAAGCGGATCATGGCCGGTCGAGGCCATGACAGCTTGCGTCAAGATTTGCACTTCGCGGTAGCCAACCTGGCGGCGTTTGGGTTCTGCGCGGGCTTGCCGTTGGCCGTGTTGTGGTTGCGGCGCGTCGGCGGATCGTTGTATCGACGAGACCCGGCGCGCGGCGACCGCTTGTTCACGGCCGCCTTCGCCATTTCGCTGGAGATCTTCGACGCGGCGCCGCTCTATACCCTCGAGGTCGAGCACATCTGGTTGTTTCTGATCCCCTTCGTCGCCGTCGGCGCCGCCGCCACCGTGGGTAACACCACCGATGGCGAGCGTCACGCGGTCGCCGGAACCGCGCTCGCGCTTCTGGCGGCGCAAACCGTGTTCATGGAGGTGTTGCTGGAGACGACCTGGTAAGCCGAGATTTTCCGAAAGGAGACGGCCTAGCCAATTCAGGCTTCGATGCGGCTGATTCGCACGCGGGTGTTGACCTGGCGATGACCATTCTTGCGTTGCATGTTTTTGCGACGCCGCTTCTTTTGGACCACGAGCTTGGGGCCGAACACGGGCCCCAAGACCTCGGCCGTGACCGAAGCGCCGGCCAGTGCCGGCCGGCCGAGTTGGGTGGTTCCTTCGCCGCCGCAAGCCAGCACGCGGTCGAACGTCAGCTCGCTGCCGGCGGTGACGTCGCGGTAGTCGATGACCAGTTCCTGCCCCTCTTCCACCTTGTATTGCCGTCCGCCGTCGGAAATGATCGCGTACATGGTCCGCTCGCTCGTCAGGGTTTGTGAAAGCCCGGTATTGTAGCACCTCGGCATCCTGGCGTCGAGGGCCAGCGCGGGCTTTGGAGTGCGGAAATTCATTTCCGCTTTCCGCCGGGACCGTTGGGGAATTTGCAACGCGAAAGCGGCACCGCTAGACTCGTGCCTATGCTCCTCGGCTACAACACCAACGGGCTGGCCCATCACGATGTGTTTGAAGGCGTGGCCCTGTTGGCCGAGATCGGCTACAAGAGCGTGGCGATCACACTCGACCACGCCGCGCTGAACCCCTACGCCACTGACGTTCGCGCGCGGGTCGACGCGATGCGGCGGTTGCTCGACGACCTCGCCCTGCGGTCGGTCGTCGAAACCGGGGCGAGGTTCCTGCTCGACCCGCGTCACAAGCACGAGCCGACGCTGGTGACCGCCGAACCGGCCTCGCGGGGGCGACGAATCGACTTTCTCCATCGCGCCATCGACGTCGCGGCGACGCTCGGCAGCGATTGCGTCTCGTTCTGGTCGGGCGTACTGGGCGATGACGCCGACGAAAAGGCGGTCTTCTCGCGCTTGGTCGAGGCGCTGCGGCCGGTCGCCGAGCACGCGGCGTCGCGGGGAGTGAAACTCGGCTTCGAGCCGGAGCCGGGCATGTTCATCGACACGATGGACCGCTACGACGAGCTCCTCGAACGCCTCGACGTTGGGCAGCTCGGCCTGACGCTCGACATCGGACACCTCCACTGCCAGGGCGAGACGCCGTTGGCTGACTATATCGCGCGCTATGCGCCGCGATTGCTGAACGTCCACATCGAGGACATGCGCTCCGGAGTCCACGAGCACCTGATGTTCGGCGAGGGCGAGATCGACTTTCCCGATGTGATCGACGCCCTGGCCAAGGCCGGCTACTCGGGAGGGCTGCATGTCGAGCTCAGCCGGCACAGCCACATCGCGCCGGAGGCGGCGCGGAGGGCGTTTGAGTTCGTGCGGCCGCTTCTACCAAACTGTAAGTAGGGCACACGGCGGGGAATGAGCCATTTGCCTCAAGGTGGGGAAGATCGCCCCCAAGACAGGTGACAGCCCGATTTTTCGGACTATACTGGAAAACCTGTCAGTGGTAACTTGAGCATCTTGAGGAAGCTACGCCGATGCCGAAAGGCCTGTGCATCTTGGGAATGGTGGTCGCCGGCTGCCTGCTGCTGCTGTTCGGGCTTGACCTCGCCCTGAAAGTGCCGTTCGGCCGCAACGACGTAATGGCCATGGACATCGGCTTCGTGATCAGCGCCACGGTGCTGGCCTACATGAGCTGGACTACTTTCCGCGAATTGCCGTAGTTCCGGCACGGAGCTTGGCGCGGATGGCGGCCAGGCGCTCGCCGAGTTCGGCCTCGAAACCGCGAGGCACCGGCCGGTAGTATTCGCGCTCGACCCCCAGATAGTCTTGGGCCGCGATGCCGTCGGGCGCGTCGTGAGCATATTCGTACCCGGCCCCGTGTCCCAGCCTCTCGGCGCCGGCGTAATGCCTGTCGCGGAGATGTACCGGCACGGGCAGAAGCGCCCCTTCGGCCACATCGCGCCGCGCCTCGCCGATGGCCAGCGTGGCGGCGTTCGACTTGGGGGCGCAAGCCAGGTAGGTCACGGCCTGGGCCAGCGGAAGCTGGCACTCGGGCAAGCCGACGAACTCGGTGGCCTGCATCGCCGCCACGGCCAGCGGAAGGGCCGACGGATCGGCGTTGCCGATATCCTCGCTGGCGGCAATCACGATCCGCCGCGCCAGGAAACGCACGTCTTCACCCGCCTCGAGCATGCGGGCCAGCCAGTAGATCGCCGCGTCCGGATCGCTGCCGCGGATGCTCTTGATCAGCGCGCTGGCCGCGTCGTAGTGGGCGTCGCCGGCGGCGTCATATTCGATCGCCTTCCGCTGGACCGATTCTTCGGCCAAGGCGCGGGTGAAGCGCAGCGGCCGTTCGTCGCTCGACAGCACGCCAACCTCCAGCGCCGAGAGCGCCCGCCGGGCGTCGCCGTCGCTGGTCTCGACCAGGAACTCCAGGGCGTCGTCGTCGAGCCGCACGTCGTGTACTCCCAGGCCGCGCCGGCGGTCGGCCAACGCCCGCCGCAACAGCCCGCGAATGTCGTCCGGCGAAAGAGGTTGGAACTGGAAAATACGGCTGCGGCTGACCAGGGCGCTGGTGATCGCGAAAAACGGGTTCTGCGTCGTTGCGCCGATCAGGACCACGGAACCGTCCTCGACATCGGGGAGCAGCACGTCCTGTTGCGCCTTGTTGAAGCGGTGGATCTCGTCGACGAACAAGAACGTCTTCCGGCCGCCGGTCGAGAGCCGGTCGCGCGCCGCCACGAGCACTTCTCGCAACTCCTTGACACCGCTGGTTACGGCGCTGAGCTGGTGGAAACGGCCGTCGCAGGCGGTGGCCAGCAACTGGGCGAGGGTCGTCTTGCCAGTGCCCGGTGGCCCGTGGAAGATCACCGAACCGAGCCGATCGGCCTTCAGCAACCGTCGCAGCAGCTTCCCCTCGCCCAGGAAGTGCCGTTGGCCGACGAACTCATCGAGCGTCGCCGGCCGCATTCGCGCCGCCAGCGGTTCGGCGCTGCGGCGGTTCGCGGCTTCACTGGCTTCAAACAACGACATGCCCTCATTGGAGCAGCTTCCGGGAACAAGCTCAAGCGGGTCGTTTTTTTCGGCTCATCCGGCTTTCCGGTAGGATGGCCGCGGCAACGGCATCCGGATCGGGCTAGCCCGGATTATTCATGGTCCCGTAGCTGGCTTCGCAAGAAGTCAGGCCGTGGACGCGAGTTACGCCAGAATTCTTGCGAATTCTGCCACAGCACAGTGCGCGCGTTCCTCCCCGGACCATGAATAATCCGGGCTAGCCTTCGGGTGCGTCATTTTTTCTTTGACATCCGGCCGGCGGACGCTTACACTGAACCGTAACCGCCCAACAGGAGAGTTGACCATGGCCAGCAGCGAAAACCAAGGTTTGCAGATCGCGTTGATCATCTTCGTGATGCTCACGATCATTCTCAGCGTGACGACGTTCGTGTTTTTCCGCCAGGCCGATGAAGCGACGATCCGTAGCTCGGCCGACTCGAAAAAGGCGACCGAAGCCGACAAGTCCTTGCTCGACGCGGTCGTTGAATTGAAACGGCTGAAGAAATGGATCGGCGTGCCCGAAGACTACAAGATCGACAAAGTCGATGAGACGGCGGCGGCCGACTTCAACAAGTACGTCACGGCCCTCAGCGAAGAGAAGAAAAACTACCATAGTGCGCTGGAGTACCTCTACAGCACCTACCTCGACAAGGACGACAAGCTCGTCGCCAAGACCAACCAGCACATGGCACTGGAGAAGGAAAAGGAAGCCTTCGAGGCGGCCAAGAATTTGCTCGTGGCCGAGGCGCAGAAGAAACAGCAGGAGGCCGAAGACCTGCTCAAAAAGGCGCAGGACGATTTCACCGAGGAGCGGAAAAAGAAGAACGATCAAGAGCAATTGCTGACGGACCAACTCAAGGCCAAGGAAGAGGCGCTCGACAGCTTGAAGGACTCCAGCAAGAAGGAGATTGAAGTCGTCAAGTCGGAAAAAACCAAGGTCGAGAAGATCCTGGTTGCCGTGAACAAAAAGAACAGTGAGATCGATCCGGCCAGCGGTTTCGAGGTGCCTGACGGCCTGATCCTTCGCGTCAGCCAGAAAGCCGGCTCGGTTTGGATCAACGTCGGGCAGGCCGACGGGCTGCGTCGCCAGGTCACCTTCAGCGTCGTGGGCGCCGACGAAAACGTGGGCAAGGACCAGCCGACCAAGGGTCGCATCGAGGTCACGGAAGTGATCAGTGCGCATTTCGCCCAGTGCCGCATCCTCGACGATAACATCACCGATCCGCTCGTGGAGGGCGACAAAATCTTCACGCCGCTCTGGCAACCGGGGCGCAGCGAAAGCTTCGGCATCGTGGGCAAGATCGACATGAACGGCGACGGCGAAGACGACCGCGAGATGATCGTCGACCTGATTCACATGGCGGGCGGACGGGTCGACGCCCAGGTCGACCCGAAGACCGACAAGCAGGAAGGCAATCTCAACATCCATACCCGCTATCTCATCCTGGGTGATCAGCCCGACGACGCCAAGTTAGGCGATAGCAGCGCCTATACGAAAATCCAACGAGAGGCCGATCAACTCGGCGTGCAAATCATCACGGTTGACAAGTTCCTCGACCATGTCGGCTGGAAGGACCAGAAGCAGACGCTGATCTTTGGTGGCCGCAAAGGCAACATCGCCGACATGCAGCCGACCAAGCTCGACGGCGGAAGTCGCGAGGCGAGGGGAAACGTCTCGGGTGTGTTCAAGAAGCGAAAGCCCAGCCGCCGCGGCGTCAAGAGTACGTACTAGTTCGGGTTGGTGAGTGACTTGATTTCGGTCGCGCGCGAGTGCAAACTGGAGTCTTCCCAGCCACCCGCGCTCTCGCCCCGCCTGAGCCGCCCGAGGACCGCATCATGACGTCACCCCTTGCCGCGCCGGAAGTGTTGAATCGCGAGTTCCTGGAGATCCGCGCGAAGATCCTGGAAATCGCCGCCTCGCTCGACCGGCTCGACCGGGCCGAGGGCTCGGTCGACGCCGATAAGCGGCCGGAGAAACTGCGTCAAGGTCTGGCGGTGCTCGCCGGCCGCCGCGGCGACCGGGCCGAGCAAGCGCAAATGGTCTTTTCGCTGCCCTACGACGACGGTTGGCGAGAGAAGTTTTCGCTGGCGCCGCGCAGGTAAAACACGACCATGTACTATATCGACCCGCACATCCACATGGTTTCGCGCGTCACGGACGACTACGAAACGCTGGCCAAAATGGGCTGCGTCGCCCTGAGCGAACCGGCCTTCTGGGCCGGTTTCGACCGTGGCGGCGTGGACGGCTTTCGCGACTATTTCCGCCAGCTCACCGAGTTCGAGCCTCAACGCGCCGGCTGGTATCGCATCCGGCACTTCACCTGGCTGTGCATCAACGCCAAGGAGGCCGAGAACGTCAGCCTCTCGCGCGAGGTGATCGCCATGATCCCCGAGTTTCTCGACAAGCCGGGCGTGCTGGGCATCGGCGAGATCGGCCTGAACAAGAACACCCGCAACGAGTCGATCGTGTTCCTCGAACACCTCGACCTGGCCGCCAAGACCAACGAACAGATCCTGATCCACACTCCGCACCTGGAAGACAAGTACGCCGGCACGCGGATGATCCTGGACATGCTTTGCGACGACCCGCGGATCGAGCGCCGACGCGTGCTGGTCGACCACGTCGAGGAGCACACCATCCGGCATGTGCTCGACCGTGGCTTTTGGGCCGGAATGACGCTCTATCCCGTCAGTAAGTGTACGCCACAACGCGCGGTGGACATGGTCGAAATGTACGGCGCCGAGCGGTTGCTGGTCAATTCGGCCGGCGACTGGGGACCGTCGAAGCCGACGGCCGTGCCCGACTTCATCCTCGCCATGCGGCTGCGCGGGCACCCCGAGTCGCTGATCCGAAAAATCGTCTACGAAAACCCGCTTGAGTTCTTCAGCCAGAGCCGGGGCTTTCAGTTCACTCCGCCGGAAGTGGCGGAAACGGTGGAACCCTAGCCCGGATTATTCATGGTCCCGTAGCTGGCTTCGCAAGAAGTCAGGCCGTGGACACGAGTTACGCCAGAATTCTTGCGAATTCTGCCACAGCACAGACATCCCGAGGTTCAACATGCAACAGCCATCGACGACAACCATTCAACCAACATGCCGCTCCTTCGGAGCACGGCCCTGCGCGGCGGCCCTGATCGCGGGGCTACTGGTGGCCGCTCCCGTGGCGCGGGCGGCCGACGACGAGGCCGGCTTCAAGCCGATTTTCAACGGCACGAACCTCGACGGCTGGGACGGTAATCCCAAGTTCTGGTCGGTGCGGGACGGCACGATCACGGGCCGCACCAGCGACCAGAACGAGACCAAAGGCAACACGTTCATCATCTGGCGCGACGGCGAGCTGGACGACTTTGAACTCCGTTTGCAGTACAAGATCGTGGGCGGCAATTCGGGCATCCAGTATCGCAGCGCCGACCGCGGCAACTGGGTCGTCGGCGGCTACCAGGGCGATTTCGAGGCGGGCGACAGCTACTCAGGCATCCTGTACGACGAACTCGGCCGCGGCATCTTGGCCCAGCGAGGCGAGAAAACCACCATCGGAGCGGACCACAAACCTCAGAAGACCGGGCAGGTGGGCGACACCGCCGAGCTGCAAAAGGCGATCAAGAAAGAAGATTGGAACGACTACACGATCATCGCCCGCGGCAACCACCTGCAACATTTCATCAACGGCAAACAGACCTGCGACGTTACCGACGACGACCCGACCGACCGCGAGATGGCGGGCATTTTGGCCTTGCAACTCCATGCCGGCCCGCCCATGACCGTCCAGTTCCGCAACATCCGCCTCAAGCGGCCGCGGCTCGAAGGGCGCAAGAAGATTGTGATGGTCGCCGGCCGAGCGAGCCACGGTCCCGGCGACCACGAGTTCAACGCCGGCGTCAAGCTCTTGCGCGGCTGCCTCAACAAGATTCCCACGGTGCAGGCCGCCGAGTACCACAACGGCTGGCCGCGGGATCCCACCGCGTTCGACAACGCCGACACAGTCCTGCTCTACATGGACGGCGGCGGTGGGCACCCGCTGATCGAGCCGGACCATTTGCGCCGCATCGCCGAGTTGATGCACCAAGGCGTGGGACTGGCCTGCTGCCATTACGCGGTCGAGGTTCCCAAAGACCGGGGCGGGCCGGAATTGTTGGCGTGGATCGGCGGCTACTATGAGACCGGCTACTCCATCAACCCGCACTGGGACGCCGACTTCAAGACGCTGCCCAAGCACCCGATCACTCAGGGCGTGAAGCCGTTTACGATCAACGACGAGTGGTACTACAACATGCGTTTCCGCGAGGGAGCGATCACGCCGATTCTGGTCGCCACGCCGCCCGACGCCACCCGCGGCACCGAGGAGGCCAAGAAGTTTCCAGGCCGGCCTGAGATCGTCGCCTGGACAACCGAACGGCCCGACGGCGGCCGTGGCTTCGGCTTCACCGGCGGCCACTTTCACCGCAACTGGGCCAACGACGACTTCCGCAAGCTCGTGCTCAACGCGCTGTTCTGGACCGCCAAGGCCGAAGTGCCCGCCGACGGCGTGCCCTCGACCGTCGCGCCCGACGAACTGGCCAAGAACCTCGACAAAAAGTAGGTTTCCCACGCTCCGCGTGGGAACGTGCCGCTCCGACGCTCCGCAGCAATCAAGAATCCCTACGCGCCCTCGTCAAGCCCGCGTTGAACTCTCGCCACGTCGAACACCGCCGTGATGCGTAATAACAACACCGTCGCAGGATCTCCACCAAGCGTTCGCCGGTATCCGTCGCCATGGGTCTGGCGGCTTCAAGACGTTGTGAGCCAGCCGTTTACGACATGGTGGCGAGCGCCGGCCTGATCGATTTTCCGTCGCCCAAGGGCGCGAGGGCACACCCCTTGCGAAGCAGTTCGCTCAACGGGCCAAGCGCTTTGCGACAGCGAGGCCCCGATCATTATGGAGCCTGGCTGTGCGAACGGCTGCGTGGATCGCGTTCATCGTCGGGGGACTGCTTGCGACGGCCTGCGTGCTGCCGCTCGAAAGCGCCGCGCCGTCCCGGCCGGTCGGGCCGCAGTGGCGGCGCACGGCTCAGGGGTGGGAAACTCGGTCGAACTGGAGCACACCAGACGCCGTGTTTCAGCCGATGCTACACCCGGCGGTCGTCACCGGCGGACTCCTCTTGTTTTCACTCTTGGCCCTGGTTGGCATCGAAGGGCCTACGCTAGAACACGATCGCCGCCGCGTCGAACACCGGACCTTCAACGCAAGTGCGCCGGTAGTCCCACCCTTCGCCCTGGCGAACCTTGGCCACGCAACTGAAGCAGATGCCAATGCCGCATGCCATCGGCGTTTCGAGCGACAGCAGGCAATGCACGCCGGCGCCGGCGGTGATTTCGGCCACGGCTTGCATCATCCGCTCCGGCCCACAGCAGACGACGCGGCAAGGCAGGTCTGATTCGGCCAGCGTTTGCCGAAGCACCTCGGTGACCAGGCCGTGGTGCCCGGCCGAACCGTCGTCGGTGCTCGTCCGCACGAGTACCCCCAGGCGCTCGAAATCGGCCACGCCGGCCAGGTAGTCGCGGCCGCGGACGCCGTAACAGAACGTGACCCGCGCCGCGCGCGGCGCCGCGCGCGGCGGATCGCCGTAAGTTCGCAGGCCGAGCGCTTCCGCCGCCAGCGCCACGAACGGCGTTTGGCCGATGCCGCCGGCCACCATCACCAGGTGCTCCGCCGGCAGCGGCGGAAAGCCATTGCCCAGCGGCCCCCAAACCTCCAATTCCTGGCCAGTTTGAAAGCGCGCGAGCTTGGCGGTGAGCTTGCCCGTCACCAGATAAACCACGTCCATCGCCACCGGCCTTTGGGCATGGTCGAGCACCGTGTCGTAGAGGGCCAACGGGCGGCCTAAAAGCGGATCGTCGTAGCCCGCCAACCGCAGCATGACGAATTGTCCCGGCACGATCCGCCGCGCGATCTCGGGGCAGGCGAAGCGGACGCGGTAGGTGTCGCGAGCGAGGCGAACCTGCTCGTCGATCGCCACGCGACCGTGCCAGGCGCGATCGGCATAGCGGGCGACCCACGTTGATTCGTCGCCGCTCACGGCCGGCCTTTGATGATTTTGGATTTTGGATCTTGGACTTTGGATTGCCGCTTGCCTCGCTTTTTCAGCAGTCGCAGCTCGTCGTTGCGCAGCGTTCGGAACTCGCCGGGCGGCAGATCCTTGAGCCGCACGCCGCCCAAGGCGACGCGTTTGAGCCGCAACACCTTGTGCCCCACCTTGGCCAGGATGCGGCGGATTTCGCGGTTGCGCCCCTCGGCCAGGACGATCTCCAAGAGCGTGCTCTGTTTGAAAGTGTTCTTGATCCGCGCGCCGGCCACGCGGGCGACGCCCTCGGCCAGGCGGACCCCTTCGCGCAATTTCGTCATCACCTCGCGCGAGGGCGTGCCCGCCACGAGGGCATGGTAGGTCTTTTCGACGCCATACCGCGGGTGGGCCAGTTCGTTGGCCAACTGGCCGTCGTTGGTCACGAGCATCAGTCCTTCGCTCGACAAGTCGAGCCGGCCGACGGTGAACAGCCGTTCGCCCTTGTTCGGCAAGAGGTCGATCACGCGCGGCCGGCCGGAGGGATCGAAGTTCGTCGAAAGGACGCCGGCGGGCTTGTTGACCAGGTAATAGACCCGCCGCGGATGGGCCAACGGCGAGCCGTCGACGCGTACCTGTTGTGTGGCCGGATCGACCCGGCTGCCCAGTTCGCGGACAACCTGGCGGTCGACGTCAACCCGGCCGGCGCGGATCAACTCTTCGCAGAATCGCCGGCTACCGACGCCCGCCGCCGCCATGACCTTTTGCAATCGTTCTCCGGCGGTGTTGGCCACCTGGGGTTGGCCGTCTGGGGGCGCCGCCGCGCGACCGCGGCGATTCGGCCGGCGAGTGGCCGACGCTTTCTTGCCTTGCCGCTTGCGATGATCAGGCGCGACGAGCGTATTGGGGCGTGGATTGTGTGGCGGCATGGCAGGTGGTCGAAAAGCGTAAGGCGTAGGGTGGCACCGCCCACCAACGCGACGCGCGCAACAAAACACCGAATCGCGCAATCGCTACGGGGGCCTTGGATCATGGTCGTATCGGTGGGCTGTTGAGTTTATTCGCTAAGAACCTCGCAATCAAGGTACGATCCATCCCCCCATCCCCCGCCATCACCCGGAGGGCCCGAGCATGGCAATGGGCCGAGAATTGCATTATAATGGAAATGCGATGGATGTTGAGCCGTTTGAAATACTTGGCCTCAAGGGGTCATATGACCGAAGAGGACTTGGAGCGAAATCTCGCCCACGCACTGGGAGGCAAATGGGCCGTCGATATCATGGAATCGGCAAACGGACGGATTGATCTGATCGCGAATCGAGTGGGAGACGAACATGGAGAAAAGGTTTTGGCCCTTCGCAGTTGGCCCACCGGAGAAGTTCTCCGATGAAGACAAGGCGATCGTGCATTTTCTCAAGGTTGCGTATGAAGCCGGCTTTGACCCCTACGACCTTGGCATGACAAATTACGGCGCCACCGCCAACAACCATCGAGCCGGCGAGATCATTGCTCGCGGCCGACGTCGTTGGGAACTAATCCTCGGCGCCGAACGTGAGGAAGTCCTCTCGGCATATCTTGACGACTTCGATTCTGCCGCGGTCGCCGTCTTGGAATGGCTGCGTGGCGCCGACGCATCCGAAATCCTTGCGGAACTTCAGGAGCACCTCGTGCTTTTGCCCGGCGCCAGCCGCACCTTCACACTCCATGTGCCGGTCGAGGCCGCTGTCCCAGGCGCCCCGCCGGTCGAAACCCGTCGATGATCTTGATCTCGAAGCCGTCGTCGGGGAACACGCTTCGATGCGTATGGGGGAGCGTGGGCCGTGGGGCTAACGCCCCCCGCTCCTGAATCCTGAAAAGCGACCCCTTCCCATGCCCCCCAAAGCCCTCATCACCGGCATCACGGGCCAGGACGGCGCCTACCTGGCCGAGTTCCTGCTGGGCAAGGGCTACGAGGTTCACGGCGTCGTCCGCCGTTCGAGCAGCGAAAACTTCGAGCGGATCGCGAAGTTGACCCACCGGATCACGCTGCATCAGGCCGATCTGCTCGATCAGCTTTCGCTCATCACGGTGCTGGAAGAGTCGCGGCCGCGCGAGGTCTACAACCTGGCGGCCCAGAGCTTCGTGCCGACGAGCTGGCTGCAGCCCCTTTTGACCGGAGAATTCACCGCCTTGGGTGTTACCCGCGTGCTCGAGGCGATTCGGCTGGTCGATCCGACGATTCGATTCTATCAGGCCAGCAGCAGCGAAATGTTCGGCAAAGTACAAGAGGAGCCGCAGAACGAACGAACGACCTTCTGGCCGCGCAGCCCGTACGGCGTGGCCAAGGTCTACGGCCATTGGATCACCGTCAACTATCGTGAGAGCTACGGCATTTTCGCCTGCTCGGGCATCCTGTTCAACCACGAATCGCCGATGCGCGGCAAAGAGTTCGTCAGCCGCAAAATCACCGACGCCGCCGCCCGAATCAAGCTCGGCGTCCAGCGGGAACTGCGGCTGGGGAACCTCGACGCGCTGCGCGACTGGGGCTACGCGGGCGACTACGTCGAGGCGATGTGGCGGATGCTGCAGCAGAACCAGCCGGACGACTACGTGGTGGCAACCGGCGTGAAGCACTCCGTGCGCGAGCTGGTCGACTTGGCCTTCGCCCGAGTGGGACTCGATCCCGAGCAATGCGTCCACACCGATCCGGCTTTGTTGCGGCCGGCCGAGGTGAACCATCTCCGCGGCGACGCCGGCAAGGCCCGCGCCCAACTCGGCTGGCGCCCCAAGGTCGATTTCCGCGAACTGGTCGAGATGATGGTCGACGCGGACCTGGAACGAGTGCGGCGGGAGATCGCGACGGGATGAAAGCGTTCATCACCGGTATCACGGGCTTCGCGGGCGGTTTCCTGGCCGAGCACCTGCTGGCCTCGGGCGACCGCGTGCTGGGCTGCTCGGCCCGCGCGGCCTGGCCCGCCTGGGCCTCGCGGGATCTGACCGTGGGAGTGGAGTTGCTCCATTGGGATCTCGGCGACGCCGCTGGTCCGTCGGGCGAGGTTCGTGACCGGATCGCGGCCTTCGCCCCCGACTGCATCTTCCACCTGGCCGCGCTGAGCGTACCCGTCGATTGTGGGAGGGACGAGCCGACGCCGCGGGCCGTGGCCGTGAACGTCGAAGGGACCACCCGGATGCTCCAGTTGGCCATGTCGCTATCGTCCCGGCCCCGCGTACTTTTCACCAGCACGAGCCACGTCTACGCCCCGGTCACGTCCCCGACGTTCGAGGTCGATGAAACGGCGCCCTTGGGCCCGCGGCGGGGTTACGGCATCAGCAAGCTGGCGGCCGAAGAGAGAATTCGCGAAACGGTGTGTCGGGCCGGTCTCGACGTCGTCATCGCCCGTTCGTTTCAGCACACCGGACCCCGCCAGGAACCAAAACTGATGCTGCCCGAGTGGGCCCAACAATTTGCCCGGCAAGGTTCCGGGCCGGTACGCGTCAAGAACCTCAACACCTGGATCGACCTGAGCGACGTTCGCGACGTGGTGCGCGCTTACCGGCGACTCATCGAGTGGGGCGAGGCCGGATCGGTTTATAACGTCGGTTCGGGCACTGGGCGTCGTACCGGTGAGGTACTCGAGATCCTGGCGAATTACGCGGGCTCGAAGCGACCCATCGAAGTCGAAAGCCATGAAGAGCGGCGCGACCCGATCGCGGATAACCGCAAGCTCGTCGCCTGCTCCCACTGGCGGCCCGAGATTTCGCTGGAAAAGACCGTCGCGGACACGTTCGACTACTGGCGAGCGTTGATCGCGGCGTTACACTGACTAGCCCGGATTATTCATGGTCCAACACTAACCCGCATCGCAAGCAAGGCCCAGTGTTGAACTTACCTTGCTTGCGCTGCGGGTTAGTGTGACAGCAGTCTGCGCTCGTTCCCCTTGACCATGAATAATCCGGGCTAAGGACAAATTGCCATGAAAATCGCGGTGATCGGAACCGGTTACGTCGGGCTGGTGACGGGCGCCTGCTTCGCCGAGACGGGCAACGACGTCACCTGCGTCGACGTCGATCTGGCGAAGATCGACCGTCTGCGGCGCGGCGAGTTGCCCATCTACGAACCGGGGCTGGCCGAATTGGTCGAGCGCAACGCCGCCGACGGCCGGTTGCACTTCGATACCGGCCTGCCGGCGGCCGTCGCGGGCGCGAAATGGATCTTCCTGGCGGTCGGCACGCCGAGCGCCGCCGACGGCTCGGCCGATCTGTCAAACCTCTGGACCGTGATCGACCAGCTTGCCCCACTGCTGGCCGAAGGGACCGCGGTCGTGACCAAGAGCACGGTGCCGGTGGGCACCAACGCGGCGATCCGCGCGCGGCTCTTGGCGCGGACGGGCCGCGAGTGCGACGTGGCCAGCAACCCGGAATTCCTCAAGGAAGGGGCCGCGCTCGACGACTTCATGAAGCCCGACCGCGTGGTGGTGGGCGTCCGAAGCGACGAGGTGGCCGCGGAGTTGCACGAACTGTACGCCCCCTTCCTGCGAACCGAGAAGCCCTTTCTGGTGATGTCGCCCGAGAGCGCGGAAATGACCAAGTACGTGGCCAACGCGCTGCTCTCGACCAAGATCAGCTTCATCAACGAAGTGGCGAATCTCTGCGAGCGCATGGAGGCCGACATCAACGACGTGCGGCGCGGCATTGGGCACGACAGCCGGATCGGTTTCGCCTTCCTGTTCCCAGGCGTCGGTTACGGCGGGAGTTGCTTTCCCAAGGACGTCCGCGCCTTGCAGGCGATGGCGCGTGCCACGGGGATCGAGCCGCGGCTGTTGTCGGCGGTCGACGACGTGAACGAACGGCAAAAGCAGGTGCTGTTCGAAAAATTGGTGAGGTACTTCGATCAGGCGCTTGACGCGGCTCCAAAGGCTCGGGGAAGCGCGCGGTTCGAGGGGCGCGCCATCGCCGTCTGGGGGCTGGCCTTCAAGCCTCGCACCGACGACGTCCGCGAGGCCCCGGCGCTGGCCTTGATCGACAAGCTCCTCGAATGCGGCGCCCAGGTGCGGGTTCACGACCCGGAGGCCATGGACCACGCGCGCCGAGCATACGGCGAGCGGCTGGTGTACGCCGTGAGCAAGTACGACGCACTCGACGGGGCCGACGCGCTGGCCATCATGACCGAATGGAAGCAGTTCGTTCATCCCGACTTCGACGAAATGAGGCGGCGGATGAAGGCCCCGGTCATTTTCGACGGCCGCAATCTTTACGAACCCGACCAGATTCGCGCGCACGGATTCACGTACCACTCGATCGGCCGCGCGCCGGTGCGTCCGTAGCGGCGCGCGACGTCGTGGTTCGCGTGGAGAAGGAAAAGATCAGCCTCGTCCAGGGGGGCAGGACGGAAATCGTCGGCGCCGAGATGACGCTGGATGCCGTTGTCAAGCACGGCGGATCGATTGTTCCACACATGTTGGACTTGGCACACCGCGCAGATGGAATCAGGCACCCTTCGCGCTGGGCTGAGCGGCGTGCAGGGTCAAGTAATCGAGGACCTCGCGCTGCATCTGCTCGACCTCTGCGCGGTAACCGCCGGCCACCAAGGGAAATTCCTCGCGTCGACTACTGACCCGCAGTTGTGTCAGCAATTGGAGGAAGTACTCGATCCGTTGCCGCGTAACGGTCAATTCGCTGTCATTACGAATCATGCCTTGACCTCCACGATTCCCCGTCGGCGTCCGTCTCGCTTCACCTGCCAATGGGCGATAAACTCATCCAACGACCGCCCAAGAAGCATCCCGGGCCGAACCCAGAAGATGCTTGCGCCCAGTTCGCCGGCCGCACGGTGGTGATCGAAAAGGGCCAACACTTCCGGCGAACAGGAATTGGGGCGGAAATCATCCCGCATGACCAAGATCACATCGATATCGTTCGGCGCGGGTTCGTCGGAAGTGTTGGACCATGAATAATGAATAATCCGGGTTAGTAGCCCACTCCGGCGCTAATGCCTAAGGCTTTGTTCCACCCAGCGCCTCGCGAAACCTGGCGATCCGTTCGGCCATCGGCGGCGGCGTGGGAAGCTGGTATTCGGCGCCGACCGGTTCGACGGCCAGCGACACGAACCGCGGGCCAGGCAGGGCCAGCGCGGTCGCGGCGCCGTGTTGCCACTCGCCCAGGTCGTCGAACGCGGCCACGCTACCAAAGCCGGCGGCGCGGGCCAGCGCGGCGAAGTCGGTCGGCACGCCGGCAGCCGCCGTCGCTTGACCGCCGGTCACTTCGTAAATACCATTGTTGAGCACGACGAGCGATAGGTTCGTGGCGCCGCCGGCGGCGATCGTCACCAGCGAACCGAGACTCATCAACATGCAGCCGTCGCCGTTGAACGCCAGGATCTGGCGGTCAGGACGCGCCAACGCGAGGCCCAGGGCCAGCGCCGGCGCGTGGCCCATGGCCGAGGGGATGTATTGGAAGTCGAGCGCGTGACTTGATAACTTCGGCCACTCCCGCGCCGATCCCATCGTCGTCACCACGATCTCATCCGTCCGCCAATGGGCCAATACCTGCAAGGCGGGCACCAGGGGCATGCGTCGTTGGTCAGTTGTCATTGGTCATTGGTCATTGGTTATTGGGAACAAGGCGTTGGGCGATAGGTGTTTTGTCCTCGTTCCCACGCTCCGCGTGGGAAAGTTTCTTCGGACGCTCCGCGTCCCCGGCGAGCAACATGTGTTTCCATCGCCGCTTAACATGCCGCCATCATACTCGTTTTAGTAGATCGAGGGAAAACAACTGTCCGGACTGTGCGCATTGTCCGCCTGAGGAACGCAACCGATTAGCCCCCGGCGTCGTCACCGTTTTCTTCGTCGGCCACGATCTCGAGCAGCTCTTGCTGGCCGCGACCGTCGATGATGTCCGACAGGTTGTTCATTTCCTGCTTCACGAGGTCGGCAGCACTGCGGAGCTGGCCGCGGGCCGACTGGATTCGGTTGATCAGTCGGCGCTGCTCATCCTTGTCGGCGGGGAAAGAAACCTTGAGGGCCTCGAAGTCAGGCGCCTGTGTGCGGCGACGGTTACTGTGGCCGGTGGTGATGGCCCGAAATGCACGCTGGTAGTAGCGTGTCCGCAAGAGGCATTGCAGGAATTCCGGCAGCAACCGGTTGTCGGTCACGCGGTAGATCGGGAACTCCTTGGTGACGAGCGCCCCGTCAAATTCGTGCGGTACGAATGCCATGCAGCCTTTCCAGAGGTCAATCGACGAATAGACGACATCGCCGGCGTGGGCGGCGTACCATGCTCCGGGGCTTTCCTCAAAATAGGCGCCGATCCAGCGGGGTGGACTTTTCCCCTTCCCGGCGACGCGCTCGCGGATCTCGCCCGTCTGGGCGATCGTCATCACCTTGAATTCTTTGTCGGCGTCGCGATTGGGGTCCATTTCCTCCAGCCGGCGTTCCATCACCTCGGATAGCGGCAGCGTAATCCAGCCCTCCGGCGTCGGCCGGGCGGCTTCTCGCTCGAAGAGGTGGTACTTGGGGTCAAGCCGGTTACTGGAATGGGCCAGCCATACCTTGTCAAACGGCACGACCATGCAATCGGGAGAGACGTTGCCGGCGTACTTGTCGCGGTCGGCCTTGTACTTCCGCCATTCGCCGAGGATGCTTCCCTTCTGGTCGGGCGGCAGCGAGTCGTTTTCGGTGCTAATGTAGAGATCATTCTTATGCCAGGGGCTGCCAGCCGGCGAGTAGCCGACGTGGTCGGCCTCGCCGAGGAAGATGCTGTAGTTCAGACCGGCGGCACCGATGGCGGCGGGGATGGCAGGCGCCTCGTCGGTCGTGCCCTTTGCCAACTCGCTGGCCAACGCCTTGTCGAAGGCGCGTTTCTCGTGCTTCTTGAACTTGCGGAAGAAGAGGATCGATGTCTTGTTCTGCGCCCCGGCCTTGCGGAAGGCGTGGTCGGGCAGGGAAACGATCGCCTCGATGCGGCCGTTCTTGGCGAGGAATCGCCGCAGCAATGGGCAATTGGAGTTTTCCCCCTGGTTATTGAGCAGGCCGTCGGGCAGGACAAGGCCGAGCCTGCCATCCGGCTCAAGGAAGTCGATGCTGCGTTCCACGATGACCTGCTCCGAGTCGATCTTCCGCCGGCCGGTTGCGACCTGGAAATTCTCGAGCGAATTCGAGCCGAGCTGGTCTTGGTCCCCTTCCTCGATGTCGGTGCCGAAGGGGGGGTTGCCGACCAGAAGGCTGAATTTCTCTCTCGGCGGGTTCAGCTGCGGGTTGGTGAAGGTCTGCTCCAGGCAGGAGCGGTTCGCCTCGATGTTGGTGTGGCCGTCATGGTGCAACAGGAGGTTGATTTTGCAAATACGGGCCACAACGTCGTGCAGTTCGATGCCGTAGACGTGGTTGAGGGCGAAGTCGATTTTGAGGCGCTGGACCTGGTTGGCAGGCTGTCCCTTGAATGACCCGTCGAGATTATGCCAGCACTGCAACTGCACTTCCAGCAAGAAACCGCCGCTGCCGGCGGTGGGGTCGAGCACGTAGTCGGTGTGCTTCACTTCCAGCATGCCCACGGTGAAGCGAGCGAGTTGCCGCATGGTGAAATACTGGCCGAGGCCGCCGCGGAAGATTGAGCCGAAGAACTGCTCGAACGCCTTGCCGATGCTGTCAACGTCGGTGCGGGTGTAGCTCAGATCCTGGAGGATACGCACCACTTCGGCGATTTTCACGTCCGGCAGGTCGATGCGGGAGTCGCGCAGGAATACGGTGGGGTCGATCATGCAGGCTTCGGCGAACAGCTCGTGGATGCGGTTGGCGACGGACGCGACGGTTTCCTTGGTGCCAACCTGGAAGCGCCTCGGCTTGCTATCGGGCGTGGTGCGCTCGTCGATGACCTTGGCGAACAGGAGCTTGCTCCATTCGTCGAATGATTTCAACGGGTCGCGCTTGCCGCCAGACCAGATGGCGGAGTGTGCCCGGCGCGTTTTCGCCTCCAGCACATTCGTTGGGGCTGGCTTGATGTCATTGTCGGAACCGGCGATCAGGGGGAACCTCGGTACGTCCCCATACTGCTTGGGAACGGCGTTGCGAGTGCCGAGCTTGTTCTGCTGCCGCTCAGTGGGTGGGAAGTTTTCACGGTCGAACAGAATGGATTCGGTCGATTCATCGCAAAGCGCGAGCGGGACGGACATGGAGTTGGCATTGCCGAACAGCTGCTCAATACCCTGCGTCCGGTTCGCGGCGGCCTGGTCGGCCGCCTTGTTCTCGACCACAAGGTAGGGCTGCCGACAGGCATCGTCACGGTAGACGAGAATGTCGGCCCAATCGTTTGGCATGCGGCGGGGAACGACCACTTCCAGCCGTATGCGATTGGCGGGGTAGTTGCGGTCAATGATGAGCCAGGCGACCGTGGCGGCCCTGACCCATTCCTCCGGGTCGGTCCAGTCGTAGCTGTAATCGCGGTTGAGCGTGTACGTGACCCGGTTCTCCTCAACCTTGATGATGCGTCGTTTGATCGCCTCCGCCACATAGGGGTTGGCGAGGGTATCGTCGGGATTACTGATGGGCATGTTCGGCATCGCTTTCGGGACGGCCTTCGTGGTGTTGCTGTTCGGCTTGCGTGGGGCCAGGGGAACGGCCTTGTTTTTCGGACGAACCTGCTTCTTCGTTTTCATCCCTACGAAGCAAAAGGAGGTCGAGATGTTTAAGCGGAAACGTGCGTCCTTCGCACGCGGTTTAGCGGGGTATTGTAGTCGGAAGCGAGCTTGGCGCGGAGGTGTTCGGCGGTCGCTCGGCTGACAGCCCGCCACGGCGACGAACAACAACGCCGGAAAAAGAAGCAAGGCAATTCGGCTCATCGGCGGCAACCACTTCATTAGCTCAGGACCGGCCGGCATCCCGCCTGACCGGTGTTGAGGCGAGCTCCCCGGCGACGGTTTTCCATTCCCTGACATACCATCGCTTCACGCTTCCGCTGGCCACATAAGGATCGGTTTTCACGAACTCCTGCGCAACGTCAGGCGAGTCGCCGCAAAACGGCGGCACGGCGCCATCCACCGGATTTGCCATCGCTCCGCCCAAGAGGAGCTCGCCACGCTCGCTTGTCGGCCAGTTCCTTGCTTGCGCCGCGGGTTGGTGTGCGCCACGCGGAGCGTGGGAACGAGAAAAATGACCAATGATTAACCGTCATCCTTTCCCTTCCGCCAACAGCGCCACACCGGCCTTTCCGGCGGCCTGGCAAGCGCGATAGTGTTCGGCCAACTTGGCCGCTGACTTCGCGGGCTGGTCCAAGAGCACATGGTCGAGGCCCCAGGCGCGCAGCACCGGCTCGGTGAACCGCCGGGCCGTGTCGGTCGAGTGTGGGATCAAGTAGCCGCGGTAGCCGACGATCGCGTAAAGCGGCAGGCCCAGGTCGAACAGCACGTTGCGCAAGGCATCGCCCGACTCGAACAAGCCCGTGTTCTGGATCACGACGATCGGCCGGCTACCGCCGATGTGCAAACCCGCGGCGATGGCCCACGCCTCGCCCTCGCGGCAAACACGCACGAGCCGAAACGCGCCGGACTGAGCCAGCGCCGCTTCCCAGTCGCCCAACGCCGAGTCGGGAAGCCACACGACGTGGGTCACCCCTAGTTCGGCGAACGTCGTGGCGATTTCGGGTCCGGTACACACGTTACTTGGCCTGTTTGAGCGATGTGACCCACAACAACGGCTTGCCGGCCTCGTCCACCCGCCATTCTCTCTTGAGTTTCGCCTTGAACATGATTTTGTCGATGATCTTGCCGTACCACCATTGCTTGCCGCTCAGCGAGACCTTGATCTTGCCGGGATCGAGCCCCTGCCGCGCCAGGGCCACATGATCGTACAAAACAGGCGTCCCGAGCCGCTCGCCGATCGCCGCGAGGGTATCCGACAACGGGTTGTCATCAATCTCGATCTCGTTCAGCCTCTCCATCAAGTCGGGCACCAGGTCGGACGCTTTCAACTCGGACGGCCAGCCCACCGGCCAAGGCGTTTGTCCGGTGATCGGCTTGCGGACCACGTATTCGATCTTTTTCCCCCGTTTGGCGATCCGCGGAGAGAAGACCAACCCCGCCGGCCGCAACAGGTAAGCCAGCGCGGCGCCCGATGCCAGCCCTGCCAGGTCTTCTTGGACCGCCTCGGCTTTCTTGAGCGCCACCGTGGTGGCGGCGTCGAGCAGCAACGGACAACCCAGCTCGCTCGCGATCTTGGCAACGGCTTCGGCCGGCGCCAGATCCTTCGTGGAAAAATCGACGGTGTGGGCGAGGTCTTCATGGACCGCGGTCAACTGTTTGGCGGTCAGGCCGAAGGGCAAGGGCTTTCGGCCGCCGGCCTGCTCGGGACCGTTTTCCCGGAGTTGCTTGAGCCACTCGGCGAGACCGGCCCGGTCCCGCGGCGAGAATCTTCCGCCGGGCACGACCAGTTCGTTGTTGCCCGTCAGCATGCCGGTCACTTGGTAAACCGGCCTCGACTCGCCGCCCGACACATGGATCGCGACCTTATCATCGGCGCCGACCTTGCGGATTTGCAGGTTGTCGACCTTCAACTCGGTAAGCAGCTTGTACCACTGCTGCTGGGCCGTGACGGGAAACGTCGCCTGCATCACCAGTTGCAATTCGACGCGTGGCGCCGCCGCCGCCGGCGGTGGCAGAACCAACCATCCCAGCGCCACGGCCACCATCGACTTGCTCGTCGACATCATCGGAATCCTCGGATGCGCAAGGAAGAGTCGCCTCTGAGGATTATAGCACGTAGCCCGGCAGGCGCGGAAGAAAAAGAGCCTCAAGATGACGCAATCGGCGGCAGTGGTTAGTGGTTAGAGGTTAGGGCATGAGGGAGCGACCTAACCCCTAACCTTGCCCCTTTACCCGTTACCCAGCGTTATGTCACAATGACGACCGCTGCCTTCTCACCACGCGAGGAACCGACATGCCGCGACCGGTCACGCTGTTCACGGGCCAATGGGCCGATTTGAAATTGGAAGACCTTGCCCGCAAGGCGGCCCAGTTCGGCTACCAGGGGCTGGAGTTGGCCTGTTGGGGCGATCATTTCGAGGTCGACAAGGCGCTGGCCGACGATGGCTATTGCTCCGCGAAACGCGACCTGCTCGAACGGCACGATTTGCAGGTGTACGCCATCAGTGCGCACCTGGTGGGCCAGGCGGTGCTCGACCTGATCGACGAACGGCATCAGGCGATCTTGCCGCCGCACGTCTGGGGCAAGGGCGATCCGGCGGGCGTGAACGACCGCGCGGCCGAAGAACTCAAGAAGACCGCCCGCGCCGCCCAGAAGCTGGGCGTGGACGTGGTCAACGGCTTCAGCGGTTCGAGCATTTGGCACCTGCTCTATTCGTTTCCGCCGGTGCCGCCGGCGATGATCGACCGCGGCTACGAGTTGCTGGCCGAGCGGTTCAACCCCATCCTCGACGTGTTCGGCGACTGTGGCGTGCGGTTTGCCCTGGAAGTTCACCCCACCGAGATCGCCTTCGACCTGCTGAGCGCCGAGCGGACGTTGCAGGCGCTGGCGCGCCGCGAGGAGTTCGGATTCAACTTCGATCCCAGTCACCTGCACTGGCAAGGGGTCGATCCGGTCGAATTCCTGCGGGCTTTCCCCGACCGGATCTACCACGTACACATCAAGGACGCGATCACGACGCTCAACGGCCGCAGTGGCATTTTGTCGAGCCATCTGAACTTTGGCGATCCGCGCCGCGGCTGGGATTTCCGCTCGCCGGGCCGCGGCGGCGTGAATTTCGAGGAGATCATCCGGGCCCTCAACGCGATCGGCTACGACGGGCCCCTTTCGGTCGAATGGGAAGACGCCGGCATGGACCGCGAGGCGGGCGCCAAGGAGGCCTGCGAGTTCGTGCGACGGATTGATTTTCCGCCCGGCGGCGTCGCCTTCGACGCGGCGTTCGAGCGGAAAAAGTAGCCGCCCACGCTCCTCCCTCTCGTTCTGACCCGCGTCCAGAGTGAGCGCCCATTTGTTGCATTTGTTGTGGAGTTGTACCTGACTGAAAACCGCGATATACTAAAGAATGGTTTGTACGATCCCTGTAAGCTAAGAATTCGCCATGAAGAAACTAGAAGTGCTGGAGTTGCTCGAGCAATTCCCCGGCGACAATGTCGACACCGAAGAACTCATGCGCAGCTTGTACCTTAAGAGCAAGCTTGAGGACGCGGAGGACGCAGTGGCGCGCGGCGACGTTGTCAGCCACGACGAGGTTGTGAAGCGGAGTCAGGCGTGGTTCAAATAGATTGGACTGGTTCCGCACTTGCCGACTTGGAAGTAGTCCACAACTACATTGCTCGCAACTCGGCGTATTACGCGCGTCTGACGGTTGAACGGATTCGACAGGCCGCGTCCCGCCTGGCCAAGTTTCCTAAAATTGGCCATTTTCTTCCCGAACTTCCGGAATCGTCCTACCGGCAAGTCCTGGCTGGTTCGTACCGGGTCATCTATCGCGAGGACATTCTGCATCATCGAGTGCTGATTATGGCGGTCGTCCACGCCTCGCGGAACCTCCCACCGCTTCTCGAAGGACGATGACCCCCATGCCCGAACCGCTCGTTTATCTCAACGGCCGCATGGTGCCCGCTTCGCAGGCGCGCCTGTCGATCTACGACCTCGGCGTGGTCATGGGGGCGACGGTCACCGAAATGACGCGCACCTTCCGCCGCGAGCCCTACCGCCTCGACGACCATCTCGCGCGGCTCTACCGTTCGCTGCGGTACGTGCGGTTCGACATCGGGCTCAAGCAGGCCGATCTGGCCGCCGCGTCGCGCGAGCTGGTGGCGCACAACGCGGCAATGTTGCCCGAGGGGGGCGAACTGGGCTTGATCCATTTCGTCACCGCCGGTGAGAACGCGCTGTACGCCGGTTCGGCGGGCGGCGGCGCGCGGACGACGCCCACCGTCTGCGCGCATACCTTCCCGTTGCCCTTTGAACTCTGGTCGAAAAAGCTCCGCGAAGGGGTGCATGTCGTTACGCCGTCGATCCGCCATGTGCCGCCGCAGTGCTACGACCCGAAAATGAAATACCGCAGTCGGATGCACTACTACCTGGCCGACCAGGAGGCGCGGCTGGTCGATACCGAGGCCGTGGCGCTATTGCTCGATCTGGCGGGCAATGTCACCGAGACGAGCGGCGCGAATTTTCTGATCGTCGAGCGGGGCGCGATCGTCTCGCCCACGCTGACCAACACCTTGCCCGGCGTCAGCCGGGCCACCGTGATCGAACTGGCCGCCCGGCTCGGAATCCCCTTCGTCGAGCGCGACGCGCAGGTGTTCAGCGTCATCAACGCCGACGAAGCCCTGCTGGCCAGCACCCCTTACTGCCTTCTGCCGGTCACGAAGATCAACGGCTTGCCCATCGCCGAAGGCCGCCCGGGCCCGATCTTCCGCCGGTTGCTGGAAGCCTGGAGCCGCGACGTCGGGCTGGATATCGAGAAACAGATTTTGGGCGAGGCGAAGGAATAAGGAGAAAGGAGAAAGGAGAAAACGGGAGCAAAAACACTTTCTCCTTCTCTCCTTTCTCCTAACTTCTTTCCACCTCCTTCCACTGCTGGTCCCGCAAGCTATCCAGCGCGGCCAGGTTGACGCGGAGCGTTTGCAACCCCTCGTCGAGCGTGCAGGGTGGTGGAAGACGGCCTTCGATCGCGTCGAGAAACGCATGGGCCTGGCCGATGAACATGGTGTCGCGCGCGACCGTGTCGTGGTGCTCGTCCGTCCAAGTATGGCCCGGCTCCGTCATCCACCGCCATCGCTGCCGGTGCGACTCGAACCGCGCGGTGCCGCGCTGGCAGACCACCGTGAGCGTGGCTTCGTTGGGCGCCTGGTACTGATTGAGCGCATAGGAGGCCAGCGCCGAACCGTGCCGTGCCAGCACATGTACGGTGTCCTCGACCTCGACGTCTTCGAGGATTTGGTGCCGCGCGTCGACCACCAGCCGGTCCATGGGCCCGAGCAACCATTCGCCGGCGTTCACCAGATGGGTCAGCGCGTCCTGGATCGCGCCGCCGCCACTGGCCCGGTCTCGGTAGTAGATCGTTCGGTAGGCCGGACGATAGGTGCGGAAGTGTTGCCCGGCCACGGCCACCAGTTCGACCGGCCGTCCGAAGCGGCCTTCGCAAATCGCCTGCCGCATGGCCGCCAACGCCGGGTGCAGCCGGTAGACATAGGCCACGGCCGCTACGACGCGCCGCTCGACGACGGCACGGCGGAGCGGTTCGACCCCGTCGAGCGTCGTGCTCAAGGGCTTCTCGATCAGCACATGCATGCCGGCCTCGACCAGGCGCATGGCCAGCGGCACATGCAGAGGGGCGGGGGTCGCCACAACCGCCACCTGCACGCCCGCCGTCAAAGCCGCGTTGAGATCGGCGTGGGCCAAGACGCCGTAATGTTCGGCCACCGTCCGCGCCAGCGCGGCGTCGATTTCCAACAGCGAAACTTCAGCGCGGCCGGTATCCAGAAAGCAACGCACATGCCGCTCGCCGATCGAGCCGACGCCGATCACCAGAACCTTGTGCATGGTCGCTCCGAAAGCTACGCGTAGCCCCTATTCTGGCCAAGCCGGTTGTCGAAAGTAAAGCCAAGCGGGGCCAGATCCATCCAGATGCAGTCGAAGCCCATCAGGCTTGTCAGTTCGTAAATCGAGGGGTCGGTGAAGTGCAACGCCGGCACGAGCACCGGCTCGCCGCGTGAGAGTTTGGCTTTGACTTTGCTTCGGCGCATGGCAGGGAAAGGCGGAAGGAGGGTGGGGTGGAGGGGCGTGGAGGGTGTCCCGTACAGCCTACGGTACGCCGCGGCGAGTTGCAAACCGATTGGCATCCGCGCCGGGCGGCGATTTGCTCCAAGGGCGTGACGTCGGCTATAATAGCCGCGAACTCGGGCGACCGCCGTCGGGCTGTCCGTACCGGGCCGCCTCCATCCGTTTCGCAACTTGAAGGATCCCACCAGCCATGCGCATCCGTTCGACCGTACCTTTCTTGATCGTCGCCCTTTTCACTCGTTTGATCTCTCCGCCGTCCACCGCCGGCGCCGCCGGGCCCGCCAAGCCGCTCAAGGCGCTCTTGATCACGGGAGGCTGTTGTCACGACTATGCGAAACAGAAGGACCTGCTCAAGAAAGGGATCGAGGCCCGGGCCCACGTCACGGTCGAGCAGGTCCATACGGACGACAAGAGCACGAAAGCCCGCTTTGAAATCTACAAGAACAAGGACTGGGCGAAAGGCTATGACGTCGTGATCCACGACGAATGCACTTCCGACGTCACCGAGATGCCCTACGTCGAGAACATCCTGGCGGCCCACAAGGGCGGCGTGCCGGCCGTGAACCTGCATTGCGCGATGCACTGCTACCGGACGGGCACGGACGACTGGTTCAAGTTCGTCGGCATCCAGTCGGCCAAGCACGGTCCGCAACTGCCGATCACGATCAGCTACGTCGACATGAACCACCCGATCACCGAAGTGCTCGATGGTTGGACGACGATCGACGAGGAGTTGTACAACAACGTGCGCGTGTTCGACACGGCGCGGGCATTGGCCCGCGGCAAGCAAACCGCCAAGGACGTCGACGCCGACTTCGTCGTCACCTGGGTCAACCAATATGGCACGACGCGCGTGTTCAGCACCACGCTGGGCCACAATAACGATACGGTCGGCGATCGGCGCTATCTTGATCTCGTGACCCGCGGCTTGCTCTGGAGTTGCGACAAGCTGAACGATTCGTACCTGAAGGAGCAGCCGTAGGGTGGCAGTACCACGGGCAACGCTCGCATCTCTTGAGGCGTTGAACCGGATGCGCATGCCGTGACGGCCCCCGTCCGTCGCCTTTCGCTCCGCGAAAGGGCGTTCTTTCGCGGAGCGAAAGGCGACGCTACAGGCAACCGACCCACAACCCAAGCAAACGGCCGGAGCTGGAGCGGGAATCATCTACGAAAAAAAAAAAACAACGACCCGCTCAAAGGCTGGCCCGAATTATTCATGGTCCGGGGAGGAACTCGCGCACTGTGCTGTAGCAGAATTCGCAAGAATTCTGGCGTAACTCGCGTTCCTTCAAGTCGCCAGCAACCATCGCCCCGGCACCTGGAGTATGTGTTTGCCGTTCCCGCGTGGTCGTGTATACTGGCAGGGGAGGCTCGACGATGATGGCGGAATTAGGCAGGGCGGGGTGGTGTCTGGTGTTCTTGTTGTTCGTCGCGATGGACGATCCGTTGGGGGCCGCCGGACCCGATCACACACGCGCCGACAAGGCGGCGCTGGTGCCGCTTCAAGCCTACGTGGGGGGCTGGAAGGGGGTCGGCCAACTGCGCCGCGGCTCGACCCAGGGCGCCTGGACCGAACAGGCCGACTGGGCTTGGAAGTTCGCCGACGGCCGAGCCACGCTCGTCTTCGAGGCCCCCAAGGGAAAGTATTACACATCCGGCCGCCTCTCGCCGGGCGAAGAGCCCGGCGACTTCGAGTTCGTCGGCACCCGCCTCGACGGCGAGACTCTCGACCGCTTCACCGGCCGCGTGGCCGACGATGGCCAGTTGGTCCTTTTGGCCGCCACCGACAATCCTGCGAGTTCGACGGATGCCGTGGCGCGGATTTCAATCCGCACCGTGGCTGGCGGCGACCGCCTGCTCGTGCTCTACGAGCGCCGCGCCGGCGGCGACCGCTTGGCACGCCTTGCCGAAGTCGGCTATACCCGCATGGGCAGTTCGTTCGCCAAGGGAAGCGGCCAGCCCGAGTGCGTCGTGACCGGCGGACTGGGAACGATCGAAGTCAAGTACCAAGGGAAAACCTACTTCGTCTGCTGCACCGGTTGCCGTGACATGTTCGACGACGACCCGGAGGGCGTGTTGGCCGATTACCGCCAACGCAAGCGGCAAGAAAAGGAAAAGTAGAAGGCTCGCTCCATGTCCGACATCAATCCGTTTTTGCTGAGCGTTGGGCTGTTCGTCGCCGGTCTCGCATTTCCGGACGAGCGGGTGGCTCCGTGGACGCTGCTTCTGTCGATGGTGCTTTTCCTTGCGTCCTTGATCTGCGCCATGATGGTATCGCGGCTTGTCCTCCCCACGCTGATCGACCAGGAATACGTCTGGCTCAAGGGCGTCTGCCCGGCGTATCTTGACGAGCTCCCGTCGTGGTTGCCGTTTCGGTAGACGAGTACCAGGGCAGCCCCAACTTCATCTTGCGGAAACACGTTCTCGCGGCTCTAATAGGGGCGCCTGGATGGCTTTCCATCATCACGGAGGATGAATGATGCTGCTCCACCCGTTAGTTCGGCGCGCCAGCCGCCTCTTGGCTCGGCGCACCAGCCGCCTCGAACCTCTTGAAGCGCGGCTGACGTTGGCGGCGGATCCGATCGTTACCGTCAATACGACGCTCGGCTCATTTCAGATCGAGTTGTTTCCCAACGTCGCCCCGCAGACCGTGGCCAATTTTCTGCACTATGTCAACAGTGGCAGCTATACCGACACGGTCTTTCATCGCTCCGTGCCCGGCTTCGTCGAACAGACCGGAGGTTTTACCTCGGCCAGCCCCACGTTCAGCAGCGTCTCGCAGTTCGGAACCATCCCCACCGGGGCCGCGATACCGAACGAATTCAACATGAGCAACGTCCTCGGCACCGTGGCCATGGCCTTCCCGAGCGGCGAGCCGAACGGCGCCACCGACCAGTGGTTCGTCAACCTGGCCGACAACTCGTCGATCCTCGACAGCGGTGGTTTCACCGTCTTCGGACGCGTGCTGGGCAACGGCATGCAAGTGCTCGACCAGATGGCGACGCTGCCGATTTCAAACCAGGGGGGCAACTTCACGCAACTGCCCTTGGCCCCAAATAACCAGTTGGTCGAGATCACATCGGTCACGCAGGATACCGGCATCCTGGGCACGGTGTACCACGACGTGAACCTCAACGGCGCGCGTGACGCGTCGGAGCCGGTCGTGGCCGGCGCGACCGTGTACATCGACGCCAATAACAACGGCGTGCTCGATCCAGGCGAAGTCTCGACCCTCACCGACGCCAACGGCCAGTACGCCTTCACGGGCCTGGCGCCGGGAAGCTATGTCGTCCGCGAGCAGGTGGTGGCGAATCACGGCGTGCAAGTCACCGCTCCGGCGGGCGACGCGGCCACGGTGACCGTCTCGACCGGCGTCATCTCGGCCGGGCCCGATTTCGGCCAGTTTCAAACCAGCGTCGTGGCCCCTTTGCCGCTGCCCAATGTCTCGTATCCGCTCTCCGGCGACGCCAACGCGAACTACGTCGAGGGCTTGTTCGTCAACTTGCTGGGCCACGCCGCCGATCCAGCGAGCCTGACGGTCTGGACGGAACAACTGGCGGCGGGCGCCACCCTCGACAGCGTCGCCCGCGGCGTCTGGGACTCGGCCGAACACCTGGGCTTGGAAGTCGACGCCTTCTACTCGACCTTCCTGCACCGCGCCGCGGAGCCCGCCGGACGGGGCTACTGGATCGGCCTGCTTCAGGCCGGCATGGGGGAACAGCAGGTCGTCGAGGGGTTCCTCGCCTCGCCGGAATACCAGACCCTGAACTCGGGCGCCGCCGCGATGACCGCGGCGCTCTATAACGACGTCCTGTCGCGGCCCGGTGAGGCGGCCGGCCTGACCGCTTGGCAGACCTGGTTGCAGACGAACTCGCCCCTGCTGGCGGCTTCGGCCTTTGTGCAATCGGCGGAATCGCAGCAGCGGATCGTCGATGCTTTCTTTTCGGCCTTCCTGCGCCGCGGGACCGACGTCAGCGACCCCGCCTGGGTCAACGAGCTCGAAACCGGCGCGGCGACGATCCAAGACGTCGCCGTCGGCATTCTCTCCTCGAGCGAATACTTCTCCGACGCCACAGTCAACGCCGGGCATTAGCGGCTCCGTGCCGAATATACTTCTTGTCAAGAGAAAGTGGAACACCACGGAGGGCGTTCCCTACAGAACCGGGTCGTTGAAAAAATCGCTCCGATTCGATTGGACGTTGGCCCACCGCACCCCTTATAATGTCTGCCGTAGGGCTGCGCAAACGACAAGGGCTTTCACAAACCCAGGGAAAAGGCACAAGACATGAGGCGCATCGTCATGCGACGGACAGGTTTGGCTTTGGCACTGGCGGGGGCGCTGCTGTGGCCCCTTGCCCACGCGCCGCGGGTTGCCGCGGCGATCGCACCCGAGCAACAGCAACAACTCGACGCGCTCAAGGCGGCGATCGATAAGCTCGCGGGGCTGGTCCGCGGCAAGAAGCTCGTCGAAGCGAAACGCATCGCCGATGAGGCGGAAAAACTGCTCGCGGATCTTTCGGCGGCCGAACCCCAGGACGAATTGTCGCCGCGCCTGGCACCGCTCGAAAAGCGGTTGGCCGCCGCCCTGCGGTTGTTGAAGGCGAAGGGAAGCGGATCGGCGCGGCCGGCCAAAGGCAAACCGAAGAAAAAAGCGAAGGACGACGAAAAGCCCACCGCTGACGCGGTAAGCTTCGTGAAAGATGTGCTACCCACGTTAGTCGCCCGCTGCTCGAATTGCCACATCCGCGACGCCAAGCACGGATTGAGCATGGCCACTTTCGCCTCGCTGATGAAGGGTTCCGACGACGGCACGATCTTCACGCCCGGCAAGGCCAGCGGGAGCCGATTGATGGATGTTCTTGAGTCGGGCGACATGCCCCGAGGCGGCGGCCCCTTGACGCCTGAGGAAATGCGAACCATCGCCAAGTGGATCGACGCCGGCGCCAAGTTCGACGGCGCCAACCCTCAGGCGCCGCTGGCCTCGCTCGTACCGCAGACCGACTTGCCGGCCCAGCCGGCGCTGGCGGTCAGCATGGCGTCGGGCAATGAATCGGTGCAGTTCGTTCGCGATCTGGCGCCTACCATCGTCGCCACCTGCACCGATTGCCACGGCGGCATGCGCCCCGCCGGGCGGCTGGACCAGACGACCTTCGCCAACCTGCTCAAGGGAGGCACCGGCGGGCCGATTGTCGTGCCAGGCAAGCCCGCCGAAAGCCTGCTGATCAAGAAACTACGCGGCATGGCCGGAGACCGCATGCCGTTGCGAAAGGAGCCGCTGGAAGAAGAACTGATCAAAAAATTCGAGGCCTGGATCGCCGACGGAGCCAAGTTCGATTGGCCCGATCCGGCCCAATCGCTCGACCTGGCGGTGCGGATCATGATCGCCTCGAAAATGTCGCACGACGAACTTTCGGCCATGCGAACCGGCTTGGCTGAAAAGAACTGGCGGCTGGCGATTCCGGAAAAGGCCGCCGACAAGCTGGAAAACCGCACGTTCGTGCTCGTCAGCGATCTCACGCCGGCGCGAATGGCCGAATTGGCCGAGATGGCCAACGCCGAGCAGGTCAAAGTGGCCAAGCTCCTGCAAGCCCCCGACGACCAGCCCTTCATGAAGGGCCGCCTGACGGTGTTCGCCTTCGGCAAGCACTTCGATTACACCGAGTTCGGCACGATGGTGGAGAAGCGCGAGCTACCGGCCGATTGGCGGGGGCACTGGCGGTACAACATCGTCGACGCCTACGCTTGCGTGGTCGCGCCCAAGGACGACGACCTATCGACGGCCCTTTGGCTGGCTGAAGGGTTCGCCGGCGCCTACATCGAGTCGCAAGGAAAGATGCCGCGCTGGTTCGCCGAGGGCGCCGCGCGCGTCATCGCCGGCCGGGCCGAACCGAAGGCCCCCACCGCCAAGCAGTGGGACGTAGGCTATCGCGCCGCGATCGACGGCGGCCGCGGGCCGGACGATTTTCTCAAGGCGGGCGACGTCGTGACCGGTGCCGGTGCGCTGTTGAGTTACGGCTTCATGAAGACCGTGATGGGCAAGATGCCCAAGTTCCACGCGCTCTTGGCCGATTTGCGCGCCGGCGGCGAATTCGAAGCCTCGTTCCGCGGCCGCTTCGGCGCCGACCCAGCGACGCTCGCCGCCGCCTGGGCCAAGAACGCCGCCTACAGTCGCAGGTAGGTCCATCGTCGCACCCGCGTTACGACAACACCGTCAACGAGGGCAACGGCGGCGCGGCGCGGTGGGAGGCGGCGAGATCCTTGGCCAGGTTGTGGCAAATCGCCTCGAAATACGCGGCCCCGGCCGCTTCTTCAAAGTTGTCCGCGATGCGGCCAAGGTCGCCGTTGACGCGGATCTGAATGTTGATCGGCACTTCGCCCAGGAAGGGAATGTCCATTTCGGCCGCGCGCCGTTTCGCGCCGCCGCTGCCGAAGATGTCGTAGCGCTTGCCGTTGTCGGGGCAGAGGAAGTAGCTCATGTTCTCGACCATCCCCAAAACGGGGATGTTCACCTTGCGGAACATGGCGATCGCCTTGACCGCGTCGAGCAAGGCCACGTCCTGCGGCGTGCAGACCACGACGGCGCCGGTCAAGGGGAGCAGTTGCGAAAGCGTCAAGGCGATGTCGCCCGTTCCGGGCGGCATGTCGATCACCAGGTAATCCAACTCGCCCCAGGCGGTGTCGCGCAGAAACTGCGTGATCGCCCCGTGTAGCATCGGCCCGCGCCACACGACCGCCTCGCCGGGCGGCACGAGAAACCCCATCGACATCACCTTCATGCCGTCGAGTTCGACCGCCCTAAACTTTTTGTCGACGATTTCCGGCCTTTGGTTGATGCCCAACAGGTGCGGGATGCTGGGACCGTACACATCGGCGTCCATCAGCCCGACCGCGCAGCCGGAGCGCTTCAGACCATAGGCCAGGCTCGCGGCGATCGTGCTCTTTCCGACGCCTCCCTTGCCCGACGCGACCGCGATCACGCTCTTCGACGTCAGGCCGATCTCCCCCAGCTTCATCGGCGGGCGGTGGTGGACCGCGAGCTTGACGGCCGCATCGGCCAGCGCCGGCAGGCGCTGCCGCAGCCAACGGGCGCACTCGGCTTGCGTCTCTTGCCAGAGCGGAGCCGAATGGGTCGTTAGGGCCAGCGTGAGCGACAGCTTGTCGCCCTCGAACCGCACGTCGCGGACTTGCCCCATTTCCACCACGCCGCGCCCCGTTTCGGGATCCTTGAAATCGCCGAGGGCCGCCAACACCGCGGGTTCGTTCAATTCGCTAACGGCCATTCGTCGCTCCTGAAAAGGTAGTTTTCAACCAACGGCCCGCTTCAAGGCTAGGATCCGAAGACGGAACCGACTCTGTAGGGAACGCCCTCCGTGGCGTTCCGTGCCCCTCCAAAAAATGTCGCGCCGGATTCACGGAACGCCACGGAGGGCGTTCCCTACAGAACCCAGCGCTATCGCGGGTCGTTGTATTCCATCGCCCCAAGGCAACCGCGACCAGATCTCTTGGCGCATTTCCAACTCCGGCGCCGGCGTTCGCTGGGCGTGCCGCCGCACGACGCCCACCAACGACGGCAATTGCCGCGGCGAGGCGACGAAATGCACCGCCCCCAATTCGCGTGCCAGCCACTCGTATTCGGCCAACTCAGCTTGGGCCAGCACCGCCGCCGCCGAGCCGCGGAACTTCGCCGTCACCTCAGCCAGCAGTTCGAGGGCCGCGCCGGCACTCGCCGGGGCGAGCTCGATCGCCACGAAGGCGGCGGGCATGGCGGCCAATGTCTCGCGGCATTCGCTCACGCCGCGGGTTTCGACCACGCGCAGCCGACGGTTTTCACCACGGCCGGCGCCACTACCGCCGCGCAGAGCAAGCGTCCACGCTCGGCGCCACGCAACCGCCCAGCGGCCGGTACGTTCGCAAAAAACCAGGTTGGCAGGCTCCATGGATCGTCATCTTACGGGCCGCTGAAGGCATTGACAACCCATGCGTCCCCTTGCGACCGCGGACTTCAAGAATGGGCAATCAAGTCCGTTTCTGTAGGGAACGCCCTCCGTGGCGTTCCGCGTCCCGCGAGCAGACGTCGAGATCCGATTCACGGAACGCCATGGAGGGCGTTCCCTGCAGATGCCGTTGACGTGACAATCCTAGCCTTGAAGCGGGTCGTTGTCACTTGGCGCCCATCTTGCGCATTTCGTAAATCGGCAGATGGCGGTAGTAGACTTCGAGCATGTACAGCGAAAGGCAGGTGACGTAGAGCCGCCCGCCCTGGCCCAGGCTGGCCCAGCGGTCGGGGTGCGACCCGAGCGGATCCCAACTCCCCTTTTCCTGGCCCTTGGTCTCCCGGTGCTCGATGAGCATGTCTCGGAAGGCGGCGTTCCACGCCGTCCAATACTTTCCTTCCATGTGGTGCATCATCTGAGTCGCGTAATACCAGTAGTAGACGTCGCGGTCGTCCCATCTCGGCAGGTGCTTGAGCAGATCCTCAGCACCCTCGACCAGCCGCGGGTCATTCTGGCCCCAACCGAGGAATTGCCGGCAGAGCAGGGCCTCGGCGGTCATTGACACGGTGGGATCCATGCCCGCCTGGTAGCCGTAGTGGCTTCCGTCGAAGGTGGCCTTGTCCAGGTACTCGCTCACCTTTTCCCAGGTCGTGCTGGGCACATCGAGGCCGGCCATCTTGGCACTTTGCAGCGCGATCACCATCCAGCCGGTGACGGAAGTGTCGCTGTCGGTCCTGGGGCTGTACCGCCAGCCGCCCAGGTCGGGGTCTTGCGACTCAACGCAGAACCGCACGGCCAATTCGGCGGGCGCCCGCATGCTGGTGTCACCCGTCATGCCGTAGAGCTCGCATAGCGCGATCGTACACTGCGCGTGGGTGTACAGCCAATTGTGTGGCCGGCCGGCGTCCTGATTGAAGAAATTGCCGTCATTCTGCTGAAACTTGAGCAGGGCCTTGATGCCTCGCGCGACGGTCTTTTGGAACGGGCCTGACTTGTGCGTGCTGCCATGCCCCTGAAAAGCCAACAGGGCCATGGCCGTCGCCGATTCGGGAACGTCGCGAGATTCGACGGCCGGCGACGAATAGGGCCCCTTGAGGCTCCAAGAACCGTCTTTTTTCTGCTGTTTCGCCAGCCATTGAAGGCCCTGCACGACCGCGTCTTCACCCAGTGCGGTACCGCCGTAGCGACGCAGCGCGGCGTCCTTCGATCCGGTCCTGCGGCCTTCCCAAAGCAGACCGATCGTGGGCGCCGAGAGGACGCTTGACGAAACGCCAGGCAGAGTCACCGCGAAATCAACCTTGGGGGGCGCGGCGAATGGATCGTCCACGCGCTCGCGCGTCTCGTCCATCAACACCTGTTTCTCCAGATCCTGGTTCTCCGTCGAGATCGCGACCGAGGCGTCGTCGAGTTGTTCGCCTAGTTGCTCGGCGAAGGAGTCGAGGACGATCGAGTCTTTGTTCTTGTTGGCCGGCAATAGCCAGAGTCCCAGGATGATCAGGGCCAGCATGTGAAACAGCGTGCTGATCAGCCAAGGAGGGGCATTCTTGATCGCCAGCTTCTTGATCTCTTCTTCCGGTTTCGCCTCCCGCGGCTCGTCGCGAAACACCCATTCGCCGCCGAGGCGTTTGGGCACGGGGATCGGCCGTGGCGTGTTCGCAGGGGCGCGCAGGGGAGTCGGCGCCGGATTGGCGCCAGGAGCATTCACGGGACGGGGGGCGGTCGTCGGATTGCCGTTGGCGCCAGCGGCCGGCAACGGGCGTGGGGCGACGGCGGGCGGCGGGGACGGGATGGGCACCGGCTGGCCGACGGGCACCGGCCGCGGCACGGCGACAGGTTGCCCAGCGGCAAGCGGCTGTGGGACCGCTGACGGACGAGCGGCGCCCGTGGGAGAGGCGCCGCCATGAGGTGGCAATTGCGGCGGCTTCGACACGTTTCCCCTCAGGGCGCGATGGGTGTGCGGGGCTGGCTACCCTTGTCATGAGTTTACCCCTCTTGCGCCCTAGCGCCAAGTAAAAGCCCCAATGGCTGGAGAAATTGGGTCGAGTGCTGCCGGTCGTAACGGCTCGGCGGAAAAGTGGCACTAGCCCGGATTATTCATGGTCCCGTAGCTGGCTTCGCAAGCGCGTCGGGTCCGCGGTGCGGCCCACGAAACGGTCGGGATCATTTTCCTGAAAAAAGCACGCTCGTTGCGCAGCAACGAACGTGCGAAAAAACGAAACGCCAGCGAAGCGAAAAAAAACGATTTCCGAATACCCCATGACGTCTGGGCGAGCCGCGTAAGCGGCATCCAATTCCCGCGCCACCCTGGGCCTCTCCCCACGCTCTTTTGGATCTCTTTGGGAGGGGTTTCGGAATCGTTTTTTTTCGCGCAGCGCCGATGCTCGGAGGGCGATTAGTCTTCGTACCGCGGCCGGCCCGCCGCGGCGCGTTCGCGCTCCAGCGCACGGTTCAATGTCGAAATCGTCAAAACTGGCAAAACCGTACCTTTACCCGACGAAAGCTTCGGCGCATGGGGCACAGATGAGCGGCACGGGAGGCGAAGTCTTAACGCGTCTAAAGCCGGGCAATCCGCCGAGACGGATTTCCTGGTCGGTACAGGTACGGTTTCGCCAGTTTTTTCTTGGGCAGTTTCGGCTGCGCCGAAGCCGCGCTTCGTGCGCCGAACGTAGCGGGTCCTATTCGCGTGTTCATAACGAACCGCCGTACACGTGCACGGTTGCGGTATACGGCATAATGTTTTGTGTCCGAGTACGTTACTGTACGGTTGGTAGCTGTTTTGGGGTGGTTTGAAAATGATCCTATGAGAAGTCAGGCCGTGGACGCGAGTTACGCCAGAATTCTTGCGAATTCTGCTACAGCACAGTGCGAGAGTTCCTCCCCTGACCATGAATAATCCGGGCTAGACGCGGGGCGGGCGAATGATATAATATCCGTGTGGAGCCGTCCCTGGCTTCCGCAACCCTGACGCGGGGTGGAGCAGCCCGGTAGCTCGCGAGGCTCATAACCTCGAGGTCGCAGGTTCGAATCCTGTCCCCGCCACTTTGAACCCTTGCGTCGGTGCCATCACACCGACGCAGGGGTTTATTTTTGCAATGGCTCGTTGATACGTGGTGGCTGGTGGCAGAGCGTTAGCGATGCCCCGGCATCTGTAGGGAACGCCCTCCGTGGCGTTCCGTGTGCTGCCAGACGACGTCGCAATCGCTTCACGGAACGCCACGGAGGGCGTTCCCTACAGACCCTGCTGGCGCCGCAGACGATTGTTGTTCTTTCGCACCCTACGCGGCATAATGAACAAGCATCGCCGAATCACAAAAACCACCACGAGCATGCCCATGGGCGCCACGCACGTTACCGTCACGGTTTCAAATCCGGCTGATCGGAGCCGCCGTTGGGAGGGCCTGTTCCTCGTCGACACCGGTGCCACCGATTGCTACATCCCAGCAAGCCGAATGCGGGAGATTGGCATCGAGCCGGATGGTCAACGCACCTACGAGCTTGCGGATGGATCCGAGATCTCGCCGGACATCGCGGTGGCCCGCGTCGAGGTCATGGGACTCATGGTGGGCGTAACGGTGATCTTCGGCAACGACGACGCGGAGCCGCTCTTGGGTGTGACGGCGTTGGAATCGGCGGGGCTCGAGGTTGATCCTAAAAACCAACGGCTCAAGCGGCTCCCCTCGGTTCGGCTGAAATCGCACCGCGTCGCCGGGCGGCTTTAGGTTATACCGTGCGCGGCCGACAATCAGGCATTTTGTCGCGAGAAGGTGGTGGCTGGTGGCCGAGCGTATGCGATGCCCCGGCTAGATAGCGACCGGGGCATCGCTTAGGCTCTGCCCCAGCCACCGTGAATGTCTCATTCTCGACCGCGTGAAGTATAGTTTCGGCCGCCCCGCGGCCACTGGGACGGTCATGCGCCAATACATTCTCGCACTCGACCAGGGGACGACTTCGAGCCGTGCGATCGTGTTCGGCCGCGACGGCCGCGCCGTGGCGTCGGCCCAGCAGGAGTTCGAGCAGATCCTCCCCTCGCCCGGCCATGTCGAACATGACCCCGAGGCGATCTGGTCGTCGCAGCTCGCCGTGGCCCGGCGGGCGCTGGCCAACGCCAAACTAACGGCGGCCGAGATAGCCGCGGTGGGCGTGACGAACCAACGCGAGACGACGGTGCTTTGGGAACGCGACTCGGGCCGCCCAGTGGCCAACGCCATCGTTTGGCAAAGCCGGATCACCAGCCCGATGTGCGAGCGACTCAAGGCCCAGGGGCTGGCCGACGTTTTCCGTCGAAAAACCGGACTCTTGCTCGATGCCTATTTTTCCGGCACGAAGATCGCTTATCTGCTCGACACGATTCCCAGCCTGCGCGGCAGGGCCGAGCGAGGCGAAATCCTGTTCGGCACGGTCGATAGCTTTCTGATCTGGCGGCTGAGCGGCGGCCGGCGGCACATGACCGACTACAGCAACGCCAGCCGCACGCTGATTTACGACATCGGCGCGCTCGACTGGGATGACGAACTGCTTGGCATTTTGAAGATTCCTCGCGCCATGCTGCCCGAGGTCCGCCCTTCGAGCGAGGTTTACGGTCCTACGGCCGCCGAATGGCTGGGCGGGCCGGTTCCGATCGCCGCCGCGGCCGGCGACCAGCAGGCGGCGACGTTTGGCCAAGCCTGCTTTACGCCCGGCGAGGCGAAAAACACCTATGGCACCGGCTGCTTCATGCTTTTGAACACCGGCCCGCGGCGGATCGCGTCGGATCACAATTTGCTAACGACGATCGGCTGGGGCATTGACGGGAAAGTGACCTATTGCCTGGAGGGTTCGGTGTTCATCGCTGGAGCGGCGGTGCAGTGGTTGCGCGACGGCCTGGGACTGATTCGCACCTCGGCCGAGGTCGAGCCGTTGGCGGCCAGCGTACTCGACTCGGGAGGCGTGTTCCTGGTGCCTGCCTTCGTCGGCCTGGGAGCGCCCTACTGGGATCCGTACGCCCGCGGCGCGATCGTTGGCCTGACGCGCGGCACCAAGGCCGGCCACATCGCGCGCGCGGCGGTCGAATCGATGGCGTACCAGACGCGCGACCTTTGGGAGGCGATGCGGCTCGACGCCGGCATCGACTTGACCGCGCTCAAGGTCGATGGCGGGGCGAGCGTGAACGACGCCCTGATGCAGTTCCAGGCCGACGTGCTGGGCGTCACGGTTCGGCGGCCGGCGGTGCCCGAAACCACGGCCTTGGGCGCGGCGTACCTGGCCGGTCTGGCGGTCGGCTATTGGAACGGCACGGGCGACGTCGAGCAAAACTGGGCGCTCGATCGCGAGTTCACGCCGGCCATGTCGCGGATCGATCGCGACCGGCGTTACGGCCAATGGCAGCGGGCCGTCGAACGGGCACGCGATTGGGAACCACATTAGTGCCACTCGTTCCCACGAGAAAGCGGTGGATGGTGGCAGCCCCGGACCATGAATAATCCGGGCTAGATAGCGACCGGGGCATCGCATAGGCTCTGCCCCAGCCACCGAGAATGTCTCATTCTCGACCGCGTGAAGATGATCGCGGGCTCCGCCTTGCTTGGCGGATTTCCACCGCGTACCGATCCGGGTTCTTGCGGAACGCCTCCAGCGTCTCTTCACTGGCGAACAGGTAGATGTGGCCGTCACAGAAGATGCCGTGTTCGCGTGCGCCCGGCACCGCGCGGTTGCGTTCAAGTGCCAACACCGGGTCGTTGCCCTGCAAGACGGGAGCGTAGCGATCCGGGTCGGCCAAGAAGGCCTTTTGTTCGGCCTCGCCGGCGAACAAATAGGTGCGACGGCGATGGATCGCGCCCCAGCGAACATCGCCCGCCACCCAGCAGTCGCGCTTTTTGCAGAGCGTCACCGGGCAATAACCATCCAGCGCCAAGGGTGGCGAGCCGGGCGGCAAGGGCGGCAATTCGTCGGCGACAACGTCGTCCACCGGCCGGGCGAGAGGTGGCGAAGGAGTTCCAGGCCGCGCGTCGCCGCGTGGCGCCGGCGCGGAATATCGTTCGGAATCATTGCCCCTCGCGACCGTGCCCGTGGGGCGCGCGCCGCCGCGCGGCAACTGGGAATAGGGGCCGCCGCGATCGACCGGCTGGTTTTGGGCGACCGGCTGGTTTTGGGCGACCGGTTGGTTTTGGGCGACCGGTTGGTTTTGGGCGACCGGTTGGTTTTGGGCGACCGGCCGGTTTTGGGCGACCGGCCGGTTTTGGGCAACCGGCCGGTTTTGGGCGACCGGCCGGTTTTGGGCGACCGGGGCCGCCGGGTCACCAAGGAGCCCCTTGGCCCGCGCGTTGTTGGCCACCTGCGTCATGGTGGCAAGGTAGGCCGACATGGTGCCCGGACTATGCAATTTTTGCACCGGTTGACCCTGGGCCGTGGTAACCACATCGGTCGGGACGGTCGTGATACCATAGTGCTGCTTGATCGCCGGGTATTGGCGTGGATCGACCATCACGGCCACATAATCGGCGCTTAACTCGCGGCCAAAGCCGGGCTGGCTGAACACCTCGCGTTCGAGCTTGACGCAGGGGGGACACCAAGGCCCCCCGAAATGGATCAACACCAACCGGTTCGTCTCGGCGGCGCGGCGCTGGGCCGTCTCCAGGTTCGTTTCCCAGATCAGACGGCCCTGTTGCTGCTGTTGCTGCGCCAAGGGCGGCATGGAATCGGCGAGACGGCCCTGTTGCTGTTGCGCCAAGGCCGGCATGGAAATGGCAAGAGACAACCACGCCGTGCCCATGGCCAAACTTCGTGACAACATAAGCGTAAGCCTCCCTGGCGGCGGCGAGCGGGTTCAAGCCGGTGAAAAACGCCGTAGTTGAATTCTTTATCGGTTCGCGTCGTGGCGATTATGCGGGAAAACCGGAATGTTCGGCTTTCAACGTCCTCCTTTTTCCATCCCATATCCCCTCATTATCCCCTCTCCCCCTTGCGGAGCGACCCGCTGCAAGTCCAGTAGGCCACGCGGCGGCGGTAGACCTGCCAGTTGCGCGCGGGGATGATGGTCACTTTGGAAAACTCTCGTCTGTCGTTTCTAGCCGCCTGGCGGCATTGCAGGCCGCATTGAACTGGATCTATAATGGTTTGGGGTGTGGGGCCGACATCGATAGGGAACTCCGGACCATGACTTATCAAGGTGTCGTTCAAGGCAGGGTGGTGGTGTTGCCCGACGGGGTCGAGTTGCCCGATGGCACCGAGGTTACCATCGTCCCGCGCCAGACGGTGGATAGCGGCCCGCGATTCGATGCGTCTTTGCCGATTGGGAAAAAACTGGCTGAATTGGCACGCTGGGCAGAGACCCAGCCCTGCGACTTGCCCGCCGACCTGGCGATCAATCACGATCATTACTTGCACGGACTTCCGAAACGCGAATGAAGCTGGCGTTCGCTGATACGTACTTTTATCTTGCCTTGCTCAATCCCGGCGACGCCGGGCACTTGGCGGCACGGGGGGCGAGCGACGAGTTCTCTGGGAGACTCCTCACCACTCAATGGATTCTGGCCGAGGTCGCTGACGCCTTGTGTCGTCCCGGCGACCGCGCGAGGTTTCTATGGCTGATCGACACGATCATAGCCGATCCGAATGTGACCATAGTGGCCGCGGACGACCGTCTTTTCAATCGCGGCGTGGACCTGTTTCGCGGCAGACCCGATAAGGACTGGCCGCTGACGGACTGCACCAGTTTTGTGGTGATGGAGGACGCTGGTGTCAATGCAGCATTTACGGCTGACATGCACTTTGAACAAGCGGGCTTCATCGCGCTGTTGAAGTAGGTCTTCCACATCAACCTATTTCTTGGTGGCTTTCAGCACCATCACGATCTCCTCGGCCGACATGCCTTGCTGGATCATTTGCTCCTTGAGTTTGGCCTCCAGCTGCGCTTTGTACAGGTGGTAGATGAGTGTGAAGAGTGTAGGGACGACCGTCACGAGCGTGAGATAGGCAAAGAGCATGAACTTCGGGTCTTTAAGCATATCGTTCACGGTAGGTCCTCCAGTAGGTATCAGACGCGCATCCCCGACTGATTGTAGGGTGTTCGCTCGCAGGCGGCAAATCTTGGAAAACTCACCGTGGGACGGCCTTCCCACGTCGTCTTCCGCCGCGGTCGGCCTGGGAAGGCCGTCTCACAACGGCGCGCCATCGTTTTCCGCGAGTTTTCGGATCGCCTCTTACTTCGCCGCGATCACGCGCGGCTCGTACGTTGCGTCGAGCCGCGTCAAAGCCACCCACACGGCGCCGGCGCCGGTGAGCGTGGCGGCCCGTCTGGCGGCGCCGACCGCATCGCTCGAAAGATCGTAGCCTTGCACGACGAGCCAGAGCCGCTCGTGCGCGACCGCGCTGCCACCGTGCCGCGGTGGAACCTGATCGAGGTATTCGACCGCTTGAGCGATCCAGCCCGCCGTGGCGCCGTATTCTTCCCCATCGCGCCCGAGTTCCTGATGCGTAACTACGAGCCCGATCGGACGCTCGTGACCGCTCACCAACGCGTCCCACTGCTTCGTGAACGCCTTGGGGCAGGTGCCTTGCGAGCAACCGACCCCGCCGCAGAAGCCGGTCGTTTTACCGTTGGGCCTGCGTTCGGCGGGCAGGTCGCGATCTTCGCACTCCGTCATCCAGACCGCAATCACCTCTTTGCCGGGCGCCAGCTCGCTGACATCGGCTACGAATCGCCGAGCGACATCGTCGCCTTCCAGCTTCGTCGCGGTGGATGCCACGCCATAGTCGGTCGCCCAGCGGCATTGCAGGTTGCCGCAACCGCACGAGGCGGGACCGCCTTGCAGATCGTTGATCAACAACCCGTGATAATCGCCCGCCGCGCGGGCCAGCAGCCGGCCAATCCGTTGCAAGTGGGCGTGATAGGCTTCGCGATACAGAATCGGCACCCAGGGAAACGCCTTGGCGACCTGCCCCTCTTTCGGCAACGGGACTTTCGGAAAGCGCTTTTGCCAGTCGTCGTGAACGCCCAGCGCCGCCATCCATTCGGGATGCTCCGCCGCCATGTCAGGGTTGCGGGCCACTTCGATCCAATAGTAGAGATCGAGTTTCGTCGCGGCCAAGACATTGGCGGCAAGGCGATAGATTTCGGCATCGTGATCCTCGTCCAGAACCATGGCCACCGCCTGATGGCCGTCGCGGCGCCATGCCGCGCAGCGCTGGTCGGTCACGGCGTCCGGTTCGACGATCACCGCGCTCAACGGTTCGGCGTGCAATTTCGTGCGCGGATATTCGGCGGCCCAGGCAAACCAACGGCACTGCACGCCGGGCAACCAGCGCAGCGTTTTCCCCTTCAGCGGACCATCGACCGCCCGACCTTCGATGCCGAAGCGCGAACCGCTCAGGCGATCGCGGAACGGGGCTCGCTCCGAGCCACCGTCGCTCACGAGTGAAACGGTCGTTTTGGTGCGGGCTTTCTGCCCGCTCCGCGGCTCGCTGTCTTCGATTTCCGGAGCGTAAATCGCGGCTGTCCGGGTCGCCGGATACCAGAGCACCACCAGTTTCTCTCCGCCCACGCTGTCTTCGATCAGTCCGCCCGCCGCCTCCAACGTGGCCAGGGGCCAGGCTTTCGCGTCGTCGCCCAGCGCCACGCCAATCACTCGCGTCGGGCCGGGCAGCGGCCGCGGATCAGCCTCGATACGCGTACTGGCCGAGTCGCCGCTTTCGCTCACGGGCAAATCGGTCGGCTGGTATTTCTCGAACATGTGGTAGGCCACCGAGCCTGGATAGGCCGCGGACCAGAAGCCCCAGTCGGTTTCGAGCGTGGCGACCGGTTTGAGCTGTTCGCCCTTTCGCGGGCCATCGAACGCGCGGCCGGAGAGCGTCGAAAACAGCGTGCCGTCCTTGTGGCGGATCACCATCACGCCGTTGCGCCAGCCGTGGAACGTGAAGTCGAGCGACGGCTCGAAACCGCGCACGAAGCCCGCGTCGGCGTCGTATACGAAAACGCCGTAGGTGTCGCTGATCACGCGGTAGGGCACGAGAAAGAATCGCAGCGGGATACCACCCCCTTCATACTTGCCGCGGATCCAAGCCAGCACGCGGTCGTCGCCGCGCAGTTCACTCGCGCGCCGCTTGGCTTCGTCGACGCAGTGCGAGCAGTTGGGGTTGACGAGCGTCTCGAACGCATCGGGCTTGAAAAGTTGCTTGACCTCGCGGGCGATCGGTTGGGTGGATGGGTCTTCTTCGGCGCACACCGCGAGCGGAAACAAGAGCACGGCCCACGCCGCGAGAAACGAGTAGGTCAGCCTTTCCCGGCTGACGTAGCTCAGGCTTTCCAGCCTGACTCCGTATGAGCGCATGCGCATAATCCACCTTTTTCCAAAGTGTCCATTCGGTCGAACCGTGTAACCTCCGTCAGCGTATCCGGCCGCGGCGGATCAAGCAACTGCGAGCGTGGCCAGTTTCCCCAACCTGATTGCGTCGCATAAAACAGGATGCCGGTTCGCTCGTCAGCCTGGAAAGGCTAACCTGCGTTGGCTGCGGCCCGTCATTCGTTGACCCACGACCGCCCATCGAGCGCCTTGAGAAACTCGACGAGCGACTCGACCTCCCGCGGCGTGAGGTCCAACGGGGTGATCGCCGGATCGAGGCGCGGGTTCTTGCCGCCGCCGCGGTTATAGAACGCCACCACGTCGTCCAGCGTGGCGAAACTGCCGTCATGCATGTAAGGACCACTTCGCGCGACGCCGCGCAGGCTCGGCGTCTTGAACCGTCCGCGGTCGGCCTCGTCGCGGGTAACGGCGTGGCGTCCGGGATCGGGGTCGGTTTGCAGGGCGGCAATGCCCGTATTGTGCAACGCCTCGTCCGTGTAATTCGGACCATGATGGCAGCGCCAGCAGCGGCCGCGGCTTTCGAAGACCCAAAGACCCTGGCGTTGGACGTCGGTCAGAGCCGCGGCATCGCCCGCCTGGAAGCGATCGACCGGGCTATCGCCCGACAGCAGCACCCGCTCGAACGCGGCCAGCGCGCGCCCCAGGTTGTCGGCGGTCACGCCCTCTTCGTAGGCAACGTCGAACGCGTCGCGGTACTGGGCATCGGCCCGCAAGCGGGCGAGCACGTCGCTGAGTTGGCTGCCAAGCTCCACCGGGTTGACGATCGGCTCCAACGACTGGGCTTCGAGCGTCCCGGCGCGTCCGTCCCAGAAGAACGACGCGCCGTAGGCCCGGTTCAACAGCGACGGAGCGTTCCGCGTGCCGACCTTGCCTTGAATGCCCACCGCCCGCGGCGAGTCGTGGGCGAAGCCGTGCGCCGGATCGTGGCAACTGGCGCAGGCCACCGTGCCGTCGGCCGAAAGGACGGGATCGAAAAACAGCTTGCGGCCCAGCCGCACGCGCTCTGTTGTGAGCCGGTTGTCATCGGGCGAAGGCCGGTCTCGAGCAAGTCCGAGTGGCACCGCGTCGAGCGGCAACTCGGCCGGCAGGGTGTCTTTCGGCAAGGGCGGCGCGCGATTCGGCTCGGCACCGCCAGCCCCCGACATGACGAGCGCGGCTGCCACGATGGCGAACCACGCGGCAGGGTGCCGGCGACGGACGGCGCCGAAACGCGCTGACGGATGAACTCGTTCGAAATTCGACATCGGCATGGCCCCATGAAAACTCAACGCCGACTCTGTAGGGAACGCCCTCCGTGGCGTCCCGTATCCTGCCTGACGACGTCGCACCCGCTTCTCGGAACGCCACGGAGGGCGTTCCCTACAGAGCCCAATGCGACGATCCTAGTCCCGTAGGGTGGGCATCGCCCACAACGGACGCGGGCTTAAGCCCACGCCACGTAGGGTGGGCATCGCCCACCACTCCTACTTGCCCGCGTCGGCTTCAGCTTCCGCCAGCAGACCATCGATTTCCTTGTCGATCACCTCATCGCCGGGAGAGCCGAGCCACTTGCGGCGGATTGTCCCCTTGTGGTCGATCAGGTACAGTGTCGGCCACCCCTGGACGTTCCACTCGTCGGAGATCGCCTTCTTGCCTTCGCCGCGAGCGTTCTGGAACGATCGCCAGGTGATTTCCGCCTCTTTGTTTTTTTCGTTCAATTCGTCGCCGGCTTGGTCGCCGTTGACGCCAATCAATGCAAAGGGCTTGCCGGCCGTGCGCTTCACGAGCGACCGCTCGTGTGGGAACATCGCCACGCAGGCCCCTCACCAGTGCGCCCAAAAATCGAGGAACACGACCTTGCCGCGATAGTCGCTGAGCTTGAACTCCGTACCTTCGAGATCCTCGCCCTGCAGGTCGGGCACTTCCTTGCCGACTGCCAGGTGTTGCACCTCGAACAGCACGCCGCTGGCGGTGTCGCCCGCCTTGCCGCGTCCGGCTTGGACATCGGCGTACTTGTCCACAACCGTCTGCAACGCCTCCTCGGCCTCCTCGCGGAGCTTGTCGCGCTGAGTATCGTCGAGGCCCTCCTGGTTCGATCGCAAGAAAAGCATCTGGCCCAGGGCCAAGAGCGCCATTCCCTTCGCGTCGCTCGACTTCGATTTTTCCGCGACCGCCCGAAGCAGCGTTTCGCCACCCTCCGTATCTTGCATTCCAAGCTGCAAACAGAGCAAGCCCAGTTGCGCGTTGTCGAGATGGTGTTTGAGAAGCACGTCGACGGCCTCGGCAACGTGTTCCGGCGAACTCATCATCCCCTGCAAGGCTGGAAACACGGCTTTGTCGTCGGGGTGCTTTTCGACGATGACGGCGTACTTGGCCGCGAATGCTGACTGGAGGCCATAATACTCCTCCCGCAGTTTGTTCCGCTCGGCGTCGTCCGCGGCCGCCTGGAACTTCTTGACGATCTCCCGCTGCTTCTGGGCCATCTCGGTTTGCACCGCCTTGACCTGCTCGGCGACGCTCTTCTCGCTTTGGTCCGTGTCTTCTTCGGATGGCTCCTTGGCCGGCGGCGACTCCTTGGCCGGCTTCTTCTTCGGCTCGTCGAACGCCCAAGTCAGGGACGCTCCGGCGAGCAACACGCAGATGCTCAAAGTAATCCAGCGCATACAACGCTCCTCAGTGGGGGGTGAATGGACCGCCGGCGCCCGGCGCCACGATCCTGGATGTGATATGATAGCCGGGGGCGGAAGGCGTTCACAAGTCCCACCACAGCCCGCCCGACGGGCAAGAATGGTTTCCGGCCCTTTCAATGAGTTATACTTCACGCGGCCGACAATGAGGCATTTTGCCACGAGAAAGTGGTGTGTCAATTGAAGTTCCCCTCCGTTTGGTTGCCGCCGAGCGAGGCGAGGACGCATTACGAGATGCCCACCGTCGATCCCCAGCACGTTCAGCTTCCGCACCTGGAGACCTTCGCGAAAGCCGCGGAGTTAAGGAGCTTCACCGCCGCGGCCAAGGCGCTTTGTGTCAGCCAGGCGACCGTCAGCCAGCGCATTGGGGCGTTGGAAGGAATGCTGGCAACGTCCCTGTTCCGACGCCAGGACGGCGGGACTGTGCTCACGGACGCGGGCCAGCGACTTTACACATTTGCCGAGCGCATCCTGGGGCTCCACCGGGAAGCGTACGCCGAGGTGACCCGCCAGAAGACACGCGCGGCGTCGGGCGACCTGATGCTGGCGGCGAGTTCCGTTCCCGGCGAGCACATCCTGCCGGCCCTTTTGTGCCAGTTTCGCCAAGAATATCCGGAGATTCATGTGCGGGCAAGCGTGGTCGATAGCGCCAGCGTGCTCGACCAACTCCAACGCGGACGCGTGCAAGTTGGCCTGGTCGGACGCAAGACCGACAGCTCGCACCTCGACTTCCGCCCCTTCGCCAAGGACGAGTTGCTGTTGATCGCCGCGGCGAAACATCGCTGGTATCGCCGGAAGCGAGTGTCGCTCGGCGAACTGCTGAAACAGCCGCTCGTGCTGCGCGCGCCCGGATCGGGCTCGCGGTGGTTTTTCGAGCAGGCCCTGGCCCGCTCGGGTATGACCTTGGCCGATCTCAACGTCGTCTTGGAGTTGGGGAGCAACGAGGCGATCAAGGAGGCGGTGGCCGATGGCGCCGCCGCCGCCGTGATTTCCAATCTGGCCGTTCGCCCGGAGTTGGTCACAGGGCAATTGCACGCGATCAGGATCGCCGGGCTGTCGTTGCAGCGAACCATGTTCGTCGTCTCCGACCGGCGCCGCGCGCTGGACGCCCCGGCCCAGGTGTTTCTGCACTTCCTCCAAGAACACCGCCTCCAAGAGCACCGCGGCGATGGCCCGCAGTCATAACGTGGGCTTATGAGAGAATCTCAAGGTATAAACAATTTAGAGGTCCGAAATGCCCCGGCGGTTGCTCTAATATGTTCTTGCTGTTCGCGGGAAAACGGAACGCCACGGAGCGCGTTCCCTACAGATGGAGCGAGTTGTTGTTTTTGCGTCTTGAACCAGGAGAAGTACACGATGAGAATGCTCATGAGTTGCGGCGCCGCGGTGGCCTTGTTGGCCTCGGCGGCGATTGCGGGCGACTTGGCGCTGAAGAGCGGCCTGAAGGTCGGCGATCCGGTCGGCCCGTTCCAGGTCGTCAAGTGCGCCGGCGCGGCCGACGACAACGTCAAGGAGGGACAAGAGCTCTGCTATCGCTGACGGTACGGCGGTAAGCCCGTCGTCATGATTTTCGCCCGAAAATCAGACGCGGCCTTGGCCAGTTTGGTCAAGCAGGTCGATGCCCTGGTGGCGAAGCACGCCGACAAGAAGTTGAGTTCCTTCGTCAACTTGCTCGGTGAGGACCGCGATACGTTGGAAGCCGACGCGAAGCAGTTCGCCGCCGACCACAAGATTGCCAATGTTCCAATCGTCGTTCCGATCGAATTCACCAATGGTCCCGACAACTTCGGCATCGACGAGAAGGCGGAAGTGACCGTGATGCTGTACAGCGGCATGAAGGTCAAGGCCAATCACGCGTTCGCGGCCGGCAAGCTCGACAAGAAAGGCGTTGCGGCGGTGGTCGCCGACGTGCCTAAATTGTTCGAGTAGCTTCCCCTTTGAACAAAAGTTTCCATCCGTGCCATGGCCCGACGTCAAGCAATTCGGGCAGCGAAAACAGCAGGCCGTTCATCCACTCGATCTTGCGCCGGTTGTGGCGCCAGCCGGCGGCGGATGCCCAGGTTGATGCGGGCGTTTTGATTGCGCGCGTGGACGGGTCAGGAAGGCTTTTATGCCAAAACCAGCTTGTGCTGTTCGCCGGCCACCTCACGCACATAACGCGGAACGGCGTAGCCAGGAAGCCTTTTCCGCATCTCGGCGACGAGTTCCACGCCCACCTCGACCGGCACTTCAAAGTGCGCGGCGCCCCGCACCCGGTCCAACTGGTGTAGATAGTACGGCATGACTCGTAGATCGACCAGCCGCCGGCACAGCTCGACGAGCACGTCGGACTGGTCGTTCACGCCGCGCAGCAGGACCGATTGATTCAAAACCACCACCCCCGCGTCGACAAGCCTTCCCAAAGCGCCGGCAACCGCGTCGTCAAGCTCGGCCGGATGGTTGGCGTGGACCACCACCACGGTCGCCAGCCTCGTGCCGCGGAGCCAGTCGAGCAACTCGTCGCAAACGCGCTCGGGAATCACGATCGGCAGGCGCGTATGGACCCGCAACCGGCGGAGGTGGGGGATCGCGGCCAGGCGGTGGACGAGCCTGGCGAGCCAGTCGTCAACCCAAGTCAGCGGGTCGCCGCCGCTGAGCAGCACCTCGTCGAGCGACGGATCGCCGGCGATGTGCTTCAGGGCCGGCTCCCAGGCGTCGAGCGAATGGGGAAGGTCGGAATAGGGATATTGCCGGCGGAAGCAATAACGGCAATGGACGGCACAGGCGCCAGTTGTTACCATCAACGCCCGCCCGTGGTACTTTCGCAGTAGGCCGGGCGTCAGGGCGGCCGAGGCGTCGCCCACTGGGTCGGAGGCAAAGCCGGCCGGGTCGGCCCGTTCGGCGTCCAGCGGCAGCACCTGCCGGAGCAGGGGGTCGCGCGGGTCGCCGCGGCGGATGCGGCCGGCGTAGCCACGCGGAACGACCAGCGGAAAGTCTTCCGCCGCGCGCACGGCCGCGGCCTCGTAGTCGGCGGGGAGGTCCAAAATACGGCAAAGTTCGCGCGGATCGCGGATGGCCTCGCGGAGGGCTCGCTGCCATGCGCGGGCGGGCCGCCGATTAGGGCGGACAAGATCGGCCGCAGTTGTTAGAATCGTCGTTTCGTTCATACGTGGTAGCATAACCCTCCCCATTCCGGCAGCAAGACAGGAAACGCCATCGTGCCCAGCTACAGCACCAGTGAATTCAAAAAGGGACTCAAGGTCCAGTTGGACGGCGACCCGTACCTGATGATCGAGTGCAATTTCGTCAAGCCTGGCAAGGGAAACGCCCTTTACAAGTGCAAGCTCCGCAACCTGCTCCGCAACACGGTGCTCGAGCGGACCTACAAGGGGGGCGATTCGCTCGAGGCGGCCGACATCACCGAAATCGCCGCCCAATACCTCTACCGCCAGGGCGAGATGTTCATATTCATGGACAACATCAGCTACGAGCAGTTCGAGCTGACCTCCGCCCAGGTCGACGACGCCTGGAAGTACATCAAGGAAGGGACGATCTGCAACATGGTGTTGTTCAACGGCAACCCGATTTCGGTCACGCCGCCCAACCACATGGTGCTGAGAATCGAGTACTGCGAGCCGGCGGTGCGCGGCAACACCGCCACGAACCTGACCAAGCCCGTCAAGCTGGAAACCGGCGCCACCATGCTTTGCCCTGCGTTCGTCGATATCGGCGATCTGATCAAGCTCGACACGCGAACCGGGGAATACATCGAGCGGGCGAAGGAATGAGGTTTGGTCATTGGCCATTGGTGTTCGTGGCCACGTCGGGGCCTGCGCGTACAACAAATGACCAAGGACCAATGTGACTATTTGCCGTCCGCTTCCTGGCCCGTGTTGCGATTGCGGGCCACGTTGCTGCGAACGCTACGCGAGTTCTTTCACCAGCACGGTTTCCTGGAAGTCGAGACGCCGATCCTGTCGGCCGATGTGGTGGTGGACCGGCATCTGGAGCCGTTCCTTGTGGATTTCGCAACAGGCGCGGGCACGCGACGGATGTGGCTGCAAACCTCGCCCGAGTTCGGCATGAAACGGCTCTTGGCGGCGGGCGGCGTGGCGATCTACCAAGTGACCCGCGCCTTTCGCCAGGCGGAGCAAGGTCCCAGGCACAATCCGGAATTCACGATCGTCGAATGGTATCGCCGTGGCGACGGGCCGGACGAGGCGATGCGCTTCCTCGCCGAGTTGTGCGAGGTATTGTTGGGCCTCGCCCCGGCCGAACGCTTGAGCTACCAGGCCGCCTTCGAGCGCCATGTGGGCGTCGATCCGCACACGGCTGACGTCGCTCGTCTCGAAGAAGTCGCTCGGGGCCGAGGCTTGTCGCCGCCGGCGAGCATGGATGCGGAAGACCGTGATCTTTGGCTCGATTTTCTGTTGGTTGAGTTCGTCGAGCCGCGCCTCGGTCAAGATCGGCCGGTCATTCTGTACGATTATCCGGCAAGCCAGGCGGCGCTGGCCCATGTGCGGCCTGGCCCACCCGCGATGGCCGAACGGTTCGAACTCTACGTGGCCGGCATCGAGTTGGCCAACGGTTATCATGAATTGCTCGACGCGAGCGTGCTGCGCCAACGGAATCGGACGAACAACGCCACTCGGCGCGCGGAAGGCAAGCCATCGCTGCCGGAGGCAAGCCGTTTGCTGGCGGCGATGGATCACGGCTTGCCCGCCTGCGCCGGAGTCGCCCTCGGGTTCGACCGCGTCGTGATGTTGGCGGCCGGTGCGGCGAGCCTCGACGAGGTGCTGGCGTTTCCGTTCGACCGAGCTTGACCAGCGAATTTCCTGGGCGGGGGCGAGCGGGGGGCGTTAGCCCCCTGTTTGTCCCGCGTTGTGTCCAGAGACGGGTATTAGGACGCGACGGGGCCGCGGAGCGGCCGAAGCAGCGTTCCCACGCGGAGCGTGGGAACGAGGGGTGAATGAGGCGAGCGGGGGGCGTTAGCCCCCTGTTTGTCCCGCGTTGTGTCCAGAGACGGGTATCAGGACGCGACGGGGCCGCGGAGCGGCCGAAGCAGCGTTCCACGCGGAGCGTGGGAACGAGGGGTGAATGAGGCGAGCGGGGGGCGTTAGCCCCCTGTTTGTCCCGCGTTGTGTCCAGAG